>ERZ842401.743-NODE-743-length-47935-cov-6.739286_pt1 | contig 47935 bp, 48 predicted proteins | sample MGYA00521270_ERZ842401 | MGnify/ENA primary metagenome ERZ842401 (study PRJEB31892, sample SAMEA3878208) | bioreactor metagenome | biome: Moose rumen | place: Sweden | collected 2011-10 | study: EMG produced TPA metagenomics assembly of the PRJEB12797 data set... | reverse complement strand
ATCTCCCATTAAATATAGATAATAACTTGTATCATCAATAGTTACATTTTTATTATTATTACTAACAATTTTATAAATAATAAATACAGAAATTCCAAGTAAAAATATTGAACCAATAATTATTAATATTAATTTAATATTAATAGACTTATTTTCTTCAATATCATCATCAAATTTTATTTCATCATCATTATTATTACGCTTAATAATCATACATAAACTCCTTTTCTAACATAAAAATTATAATATATTTTATAAACATTATCAATATTTATAATATTATTAATATTTATTTTTTTAAAAATATATATTATAATTAAAAAAAGATATTTTGGAGGTAATTATGGAAAAAATTGAAGTACTATTTGATGAAAAAACAATTGCTACTCGTGTTAAAGAAATAGCTGATGATTTATATAATTTATATAAAGATAATGAAGTAGTATTTATTTGCACGCTAAAAGGAGCTGTATTCTTTACATGTGATTTATTAAAGAACTACAAAGGAGATGCTAGAATAGAATTCTTAAGAGTATCCAGTTATCATGGTAAGGAAACTAGTGGTAAAATAGAATTAAATTTATCTATTTCTGAAGATAATATTAAAAATAAGAATGTAGTTATTCTTGAAGACATTATTGATACAGGATATACTTTATCATTCTTAAAAGATTATATTAATAAAATGAACCCTAAAAGTTTAAAAGTATGTTCTTTACTAGATAAAAAGGTTAAAAGAATCGTAGATATTGAACCTGACTATTATGGTTTTATTGTTGATGATTCATTCGTAATAGGATATGGACTTGACTATGATGGTAAATATCGTAATTTACCTTATATCGGAGTAATAAAATAAAAAAATCTCATTTGAGATTCTTTTATTTTAGTTTGTTTTTAATTTCTGTTGTATTTTTCCAGATCATTACAATGATTAATGCACCTTCATATATAATTCTAGCAATTAAATTTCCAAATACTATAACAAGAAGGCATGTTAAAAATCCACCAAATCCATATGCGAAGAAAGCAAATGAACCTAATGTTATGAATAGAGCAATGAATATATATGAGATTTTTAGTATTGTTTCGATTAGCATTTTATCAAATTTTAAGAAACTTCTTAACCATGCTAATTTTTTGTTTTCTAGTTTATTATCTTTTTTAATAAACATAAAATAAATTAAGAAACAACCAACTAATGATAAAACTAAAGCAATAATTACCCAAATCAATGCTCCGATGCTTGATGCTAATAATGATTCAAATTTTTCTCCTAAATAGTTAGATTCATAATAATTGTATGGCATAGTTATACTCCTTTCATATTTTTATGATAACATATATTGACAATTTTTGCTATTCATTTTGTTAATTAATTATAAATATTTTGCATTTACAATAAATAAGATATTTGATATAATTGTTAATATAGAGAGGGATAATAAGGATGGAACATGAAATAATAAATTTATTACACACAAAAAAGAATACTTCACTTACAAGCATTGAAATTAATGATTTGTTAGGATACACTGATATTGAAGAATATAGTGAACTTGAAAAAATATTAGATAAATTAGTATGTGAAGGAAAAATATATTATAGTGAAAAGAAAAAAAGATATACACCAATTGAAAATACTAATTTTAAAACAGGTAAATTACTAGTAAATCCAAAAGGATATGGATTTGTTATTTTAGATGATAGCTTTAATGAACCAGATATTTATATAAGTAAAGCAAACTTACAAGATGGTAGAAATAATGATATTGTTTTAGTTGAAATAATAAATGATCATACTCGTGAAGGAAAAGTAGTTAGAATTTTAAAACGAGATGATTCAGTATTAGTAGGATTAGTAATTGAAGACAATGGAAAAATATATGTTAAGCCTGATAAAGAAGGATATATGGATATATTTATACCAAACCATATGCTAAAAGGAGCTGTTCCAGGACATAAAGTTTTAGTTAAACAAGTCAATAATGGTCGTGAATATATTGGCGAAATAATAAAAATAATTGGGCATAAGAATGATGTTGGAGTTGATATTTTATCATTTGTATATCAATACGAATTTGAACCAGTACATAGTGATGAAGTTCTAGCAGCTGTTGAAAATATACCAACCGAAGTATTACCAAATGAATATGAAGGAAGACTAGATTTAAGAGATAAAGTAATATTTACAATTGATGGCGATGATACTAAAGATATAGATGATGCAATAAGTATTAAAAAAATAAACAATGATAATTATGAACTTGGAGTACATATTGCTGATGTATCACACTATGTTAAAAAAGATGGTATAATTGATAACGATGCCTACGAAAGGGGAACAAGTGTATATTTAGTTGATAGAGTTATACCAATGCTTCCACATAAATTATCAAATGGAATATGTTCACTTAATCCTAATGTAGATAGATTAGCCTTATCATGTATTATGAATATCAATAGTAAAGGACATGTTACTAGTTACAAAATTAGTGAATCAGTTATAAAAAGCAGAAAACAAATGACCTATAACTGCGTAAATGCTATTCTAGAAGAAGATAAAATACCTGATGGATACGAGCCATTTGTAGACGATCTTAAACTTATGAATGAATTATCAAATATCTTACGTACAAAAATGGTTAACCATGGCTATCTAGAGTTTAATAGACCAGAACCAAAAATTCTCGTAGATGATGAGTGTAATCCAATAGAAATTACATTAAGAAGCCAAAGGACCGGTGAAAAGTTAATTGAAAACTTTATGATTGTTGCCAATGAAACAGTAGCAGGATATATCGAAGATATGAAAGTTCCAGGCATATATCGTGTACATGATAAACCTAATAAAGAAAAGCTAACCATATTACTTAAGTTTTTAAATCGTAAAGGCTTTAATATAAAAGCAGATATTAATAAATTTAAGGCGACTGATTATCAAAGATTACTAAATATGTTTAAAGGTAGAGAAGATGAAGTTATTTTAAATACATTTACAATACAAACAATGGCAAAAGCTAAATATTCTGATATAAATATAGGACACTATGGAATTGCCAGCAAAAGATATGCACATTTTACCAGTCCAATAAGAAGATATCCTGATTTAACACTACATAGATTAGTAAAAGAATATACTCATAATATGAGTCAAAGAACAGTTGATTATTGGAAAAAGAAATTATTTGATATTGCCCTTCAATCATCAAAAAAAGAACAAGATGCAATCGATTGTGAACGTGATGTCGATAAAATGAAAATGGCTCAATATATGGAAAATCACATTGATGAAGAATTTACAGGTATTATTAGTGGTGTTACACAATTTGGCTTTTTTGTTGAATTAGAAAATACATGTGAAGGCCTTGTTAGATTAGATTCACTTGGCGGTGACTACTATACATATAATAAAGAACTAAGTGCTATCCTTGGAAAAAATTCCAAAAAAACATATATGTATGGTGATAAGGTAAAAGTTAAAGTTATAAGTGCATCCAGAGAAACTTCACAAATAGATTTTCAATTAGTAGAGGATTATAATGAAAAAAAAGAAAAGAAAACTAAGCCTAAAAAGAATTAGTCTTCTTTTGCTTGTCTTAGGAATAATTATTTTTGGTATTATTCTAATATGTAGCAATAAAAGTAATAATAAACAAGAAATAGAAAAACCAAAAGAAGAAGAACCAAAAGTATTAGAATATAAACTAAATTTAATAATGGTTGGTGATGCCTTAATACATGATAGGCTCTATAATGATGCATATAAAAATGGAACTTATGATTTTAAACCATATTTAAAATTAATTAAAGAAAAAGTAAAAAATTATGATTTAGCGTATTATAATCAAGAAACTATTCTTGGAGGTACTAGTATTGGATTATCAAGCTATCCTAGTTTTAATAGCCCACAAGAACTTGGTGATGCCATGATTGATACTGGATTTAATATCGTAAGTTTAGCCACCAATCATACTCTAGATAGAGGAGAAATAGCAATTCTCAAGTCAAGGGAATATTGGAATAATGTAGAAAATGTCTATGCTATTGGTAGTTATAGTTCTAATGAAGAAAAAAAAGAATTAGAAAGTAAAGTTTTTACAAAAAATAATATAAAATATGCTATACTAAACTATACATATGGAACAAATGGAATTCCTGTTCCTAAAGGTAAAGAATATCTTGTAAATTTATGGGATGATACAAATAACTATGAAGGATACAAAGAAAACGTCATAAATGATATTAAAAATTTAAGAGAAAAAGTTGATATTTTAATGGTAGCCATGCATTGGGGAAGAGAATATACTTTTACACCGACTGAATTAGAACGAAAAACTGCTAAGTTTTTAGCAGATAATGGCGTAGATATAATAATTGGTACACACCCACATGTTATTCAACCCGTTGAATTTATTGATAATACTCTAGTAATATATTCATTAGGAAACTTTATATCTGCCCAAAATAGTGAATCATGTAGTAATTATAAATGTAATGTAGGTCTTATGACTGATTTGACAATAACAAAAACAATAAAAGATAGTAATGAAAGTATTACAATTAATAATATAAATAATGAACTTATATATACATATCACAATAATTATAAAGATTATTTAGTAATTCCATTTAGTAATGAATTGATAAAAACACATCTAAATAATTATAATGATATATATTCAGAATATGCTAAAATAATTGAGTCAAGTGATGAAAGAATAAAAACAGTATCACTTGCTAAATAGGAGTAAGTATGAGTAACAAAAAAAGAAGAAGAAAAAAAAGAATAAAAATTATTCCTGTCTTAATATTATTTTTAATAATAGGAATAATAGCAGTTGGTAGTGGCGCAACCATAAGATATTTTAAAACCAGATCAGATAGTAAAACTAATCGAAAAGATTACCTAGAACCTAAAAAAGAAGAAAAAATTGAACCTAAAGTTTATACGGCTGACATGGTTATGGTTGGTGATGCCCTAATACATTCAAGTGTTTATAATGATGCCGCAAGGCTTGCCAACTGGAATGGATACGATTTCAAACCTCAAATTACATTAATAAAAGAAAAAGTTAAAGATTATGATATTGCATATTATAATCAAGAAACCATTCTCGGAGGCACTAGTTTAGGGCTCTCTGATTATCCTACCTTCAATAGTCCCCAAGAAGTTGGTGATGCCATGATTGATGCTGGATTTAATTTGGTAAGTTTAGCAACTAACCATACCGTAGATAGAGGAAAACAAGCAGTCCTAAACTCACGTGAATATTGGAATAAACAAGAAGGAGTACAAGCTGTAGGTAGTTATAGTTCAGAAGAAGAAAAAGCCAAAATAGAATCCAAAATACTTGAAGTTAATAATATTAAATATGCCATGTTAAATTATACATATGGAACAAATGGCATGCCTGTTGCCAATTCATATTTAGTTAATGTTTGGCCAACCGATATTGATAATATAAATAATCCATCAAATGATTCAAAATATCAAGCATATAAAGAAACAGTAAAAAAAGATATAGAATCATTAAGAGACAAAGTAGACGTTTTAATGGTAGCCATGCACTGGGGAGTAGAATATACACATACACCAACAGCTTATGAACGCGATATGGCTAAGTTTTTAGCAGACAATGGTGTCGATATTATAATTGGCGCTCATCCGCATGTTATTCAACCAGTTGAATGGATTGATGATACACTAGTAATTTACTCACTTGGTAATTTTATATCAGCCCAGTACCAAAATCAAAGTACATGTACATATTATAAATGTATGGTTGGTTTAATGAGTAGTTTAACAATAACCAAAACAGTAACAGGCGATAAAGTTGAAGTTAAAGTAGATAATATTAATAATGACTTAATTTATACATATTATTCTAGTTGGCGAAATTTTAAAATTATACCATTTTCAAACCCAGAAATAAAAAACTATTTATCTGGATATGAAAATGTATATAACACATATGCTAAAATAATCGAATCAAGCGATGAAAGAATAAATACAGTTCCACTTGCAAGTTAAGGAGATGATTATATGGAAATACTAAATAGGCAAGCAAGTCATAATTATTTTATTACAGATACATATGAGGCTGGTATTTCCTTAACCGGTACTGAAATAAAATCAATTCGTAACGGTAAATGTAATATTAAAGATAGTTATGCAATTGTCAAAAACAATGAAATATATTTACTAAATTGTCATATTTCACATTACGAACAAGGCAATATTTTTAATCATGAAGAAACACGTACTAGAAAACTTCTTTTACATAAAAAAGAAATATATAAATTAAGAGATAAAGTAGAAATGGAAGGATATACCTTAATTCCACTTAAAATATATTTTAAAAATGGCCTTGCTAAAGTATCTCTTGGAGTATGTAAAGGTAAACATAATTATGATAAAAAAGAAGCTTTAAAAGAAAAAGATATTGAAAGAGAAATAGCTAAGGATAATACATATAAATAGTTAACATTTACATATAACATAAAAATAATCTAATAGTTATTATATTTGAGGTTGCCTTTACCCGCTTGGGTGATAGGCAATTTTTTTATAAATACTTTTATCTATTTATTATTTCTTTTAATTATATCAATACAATGTCTACGAAATTCTATCTTTCTTTATCAGTAATTCCACAATTATATATGTATAAACATATTAGCAAAACTAATAAATTTCTACATTAAAAAATTTACATAAAAAATATTAAAAAATATGGTAAAATAAATATAGACATTAAAGTAGAGTGTGATTATATGAATATTAATGATTTTATAAATAAATTATTTAAAAGACATAAAGAGTTAAATTTAATATCACTTAATGAACTTGAGGCTATTCCTTCGAGAAATGATTTAAATGATGATAAATTATCTACCTTAGATAATTATAAAAATAACTATATTAGCTTATTATCAAAACGTAAATATCTAACCAGTCATGATATAAGTGCTACTGATTTTACTGATGATATGCTTATGAACTTTACTTTATTTGGAAATATAGTAATAAATGATGATAATATTCATAATTTAGATACAATGAAAGATTATGAAAAAAAAGATTTATGGTTAAAAAGTAGAGTAAATCCATTAAAAATAGAATTATATGTTAATGAAATGGAAAAACTTTATACTGAAGTTCTTTTAAGATTAATTGCCTTAAAAGAAATATATGCGGAACTAGGTAATACTTTACCTAAAAATAAACAGGATGCTCTTTTAAATGAAATATATAATTTAACAAGTAGTTATATTATTTTAAAGAATAACTTTTTCTCGGCATTGGTAGAAATAAAGAATTATCATAATACACTTACTAATTCTGAAGATATACGAAAGTATTATGGCGATATAAATATGAATCATTTTTTTAAAAATCGTATAAGTAATACTATAAAATATGCTAGATTATTAATACCTGATGCTTTAGATAATCTTGAATATCTTGGTAAATTTAATCAAATAGAAAGTCTTTCCAAAGATTTAAAATTAGCAGATAAAACTTTTGGGACAAACTATGATGTATTAGCTTATTTAGAACGTGAATTAGAAATATATGCTTATAATAATTTACGTATTGATGAATTGAATCAAGAACTTGTAGATATCGATCAAATAGAAAAAGTACCAAGTAATAGATTAATGTTAATAAAAAGAATAAGTGATTTAGAAATAAAATATCGCGTATTAAATGAATATGGGCTTCGTGAATTAGATTTAAAGCCTTTATATGAAGTAATGTTTGATATCTTAACAATTGATTTAATTAATTTAGAAGATTCTCCATTTAGATATTATCGTAACGACGATATTGCTAATAATTATTTTGAAGATATCTTAAGAAATAGAATTGTTACTAATATTACCGGTGCAGATTCGGCATTAAGTAATATGCTAGGTGAAGTATCACTACCAATTATTAATGATATGGCTGTTATTCTAAAAGATATAAATTACTTAGCAGGTAAACTTGAATATGATTATTCTAAGTTATTATATGACAAATTTAGGCTATCGCTAATTATAAGTACTGCAAGTGCGGAGCAAATAAAATATTTATTTAATAATTATCAAATAAATTTACATAGTGAAAATATTATTACTACTAATTATATATTTGCGACTCAAAGATTTACTAATAATGATTTATGTCTATTTACTGATTTTATATCATTAAGTACTGCTTGCCGTATTATATGCTTTTATAATGAAATAGGTCGTGGTAAAAATAAACTTAGGGCAATTATTGAATTATATAAGCATTTTTTAGGCAATTTACATATAAATAACAATTATTATAAATTACCTATAGGAGTGCAAGAAATTAATACCGTTTGGTTGAGTGATGCTGAAGAAACAAAAACTAGAAATTATTTTATACCTAAAATAAGTGATAAAACACTTATTATGCCTAATACTTTGAAGTCATTAACGATTACTGATGTTTTAAATGGTATATCTATTCCAAAAATAGTTTTAAATGAAGGTTTAGAGACACTTGATGGAAAAATTTTAAAGGTATTTAAAGATGTAAAATCAATTACAATTCCTTCTACGTTAAATGATATTGATTTGGAATTTTTAGAAAATAGTACTAACAATTCTTCTGCTGCTTTGGAAGATTCTATGATTTTTAATTTTGATGATTCTACTAGTCTTAAAGAAATTATATTTACTAATTTTGAGGATTCTGTTATTTTAAGAGATACTAATGCTAGACATAATATGCTATGTTCACTTTTTAATATGTTAAAATCTAATTTGGAACATAACATGATTTTCTTTGGCTATATTTGGAGGCATCAAAAATATAAAAATAATCAATTTGAAATTTCAAATGATATGTATTATGCTGTACGTTTTTTTATAAAAATGCAAATTATATTAAGTGATAAGAATAATCAAAAATGTGTTATTAATTTAGGAGATATTTTTAGTGATATATTATCTACATCAGTAAATGATTCTCAAGCAACTTTTGTTTTAGTGGCTGAAAAGCAAATAGATAATGCTTTTGCGCATTATACAAATAAAATTACAGTTAGTAAAAAATAAAAACATAGGCTAATTTAGTTGACAAAATCTTTATCTTTTAATATAATTAAAGAGATTTGTTTAAGAAAACACGCGATGGAGACGTTACTATAAACTTGAAAAGAGAGAGTAACTGGTTGGTGAAAAGTTATATGATAGTTGTAGTATAGATCACTCTTGATGTATCTAGATGATATTAGTTTAGATCGGTTATAACCGTTATATTTAATTAAGAGCACACTTTGTGAATTAAGGTGGTACCGCGGAATAATTTCGTCCTTATTAGATTTTAATAAGGACTTTTTAATTTATAAGGAGGAAAATAAGATGAAATTTAAAGAATTAGACAAAAGAAATGTATCAGCTGTTGAAGATAGTATCAGAGAATCTTGGGGTGGAATAAATAAGATTACTGATAAACAAACTAATAACCGTAATGGTAAAAAGAATTTTGTATTCTATGACGGCCCAGCAACAGCAAATGGAATGCCAGGTGTACACCATATTTTAGCAAAATTACTTAAGGATACAGTTGGTAAATACAAAAGCATGCAAGGATACCGTGTTGTTAGAAAAGTAGGATGGGATACGCATGGTCTTCCAGTTGAAGTACAAGTTGAAAAAGAACTTGGATTTGATGGTAAAAAAGATATTGAAAAATATGGAATAAAAGAATTTAATCAAAAATGTCGTGAATCAGTATGGAAAAATGAAAAAGCATTTCGTGAATTTACTGAAAAACTAGGTCAATTTATCGATTTAGAACACCCTTATATAACATATGATAATAATTATATAGAAACAGAATGGTGGATTTTAAAAGAATTTTTTGATAAAGGATTAATATATGATGGTCTTAAAATATTACCATATTGTCCACGTTGTGGTACAGGACTTGCTAGTCACGAAGTAGCACAAGGATATAAAGAAGTTACTGTTAATACGGTTACAGTCCCATTTAAAGTAAAAAGTATGGATAATACATACTTATTAATATGGACAACAACCCCATGGACATTACTTGCCAATGTTGCAGCCTGTGTTAATCCACATGAAAAATATATAAAATGTAACTCTAAAGGATATAATTTTATCTTAGCAGAAAAACTAGCTACAAAAGTATTAGGAGACAACTATGAAGTAGTCGAAGAATATACTGGCAAAGACTTAGAATACTTAGAATATGAACAATTTATGCCATTCTTAGAAGTTAATGGGAAAGCTTTCTATGTTACTTGTGATGAATATGTAACAATGGAAGATGGAACAGGTATTGTACACTTAGCACCTGTATTTGGTCAAGATGACTATGAAGTAGGTTTAAAATATAATTTACCACTTGTTAATCCCGTAGATGAATCTGGTTGTTATACAACAGGTCCATGGAAAGGTAGATTAGTCGTAGATTCAGAACTTGAACTTGATATTATAAAATATTTAAGTGAAAATGATAAACTATTTAAAAAACAAAAAATGGTCCATAATTATCCACATTGTTGGAGATGTAAAACACCTTTAGTTTATTATTCAAAGCCAAGTTTATATATTAAAGTAACTGAATTAAAAGATAAAATAATCGCAGCCAATAAAAAGGTTAATTGGTATCCAGATTATGTTGGTGAAAAAAGATTTGGTAATTGGCTAGAAAATTTAAATGACTGGGCAATATCACGTAATAGATATTGGGGTACACCAATACCATTGTGGAGATGCTCATGTGGTCATGATGAAATGATAGGATCACGTAAAGAACTTGTCGAAAAAGCAATTGAGAATATTGACGAAACAATTGAACTACATCGTCCATATGTCGATGATGTCCATATCAAATGTCCAAAATGTGGTAAAAATATGACTAGAGTCAAAGACGTAATTGACTGCTGGTTTGATTCTGGAGCAATGCCATATGCTCAATATCATTATCCATTTGAAAATAAAGAATTATGGAAAGAACAATTCCCAGCAGACTTCATTAGTGAAGGAATAGATCAAACACGTGGATGGTTTTATTCATTAATTGTTATAGCCACATTTATATCAGGCGAATCACCATACAAAAACGTCTTAGTTAATGATTTAATTCTTGATAAAAATGGTGGTAAAATGCATAAAAGTAAAGGCAATGCTGTTGAACCATTTAGTGTCCTAAATAAATATGGAGCTGATGCTACAAGATTCTACATGCTACATGCTAGTCCCGTATGGACGCCGCTTAAATTTGATGAAGATGGTATTAAAGAAATAGCATCTAAAACATTTGGAACATTAAAAAATACCTACACATTCTTCCAAATGTATGCTAATGCAGACGATCTTGATCCAAGAGATTTTAAGGTACCATATGATGATTTAGAAGAAATAGATAAATGGCTACTATCAAAATATAATAAATTAGTAGATTATTGCACTAAATCAATGGATGAATACGACTTAAATAAAGTATGTAAAGCCTTAAATGTTTTCTTAAATGAAGATCTATCTAATTGGTATATTAGACGTAACAGAAGAAGATTCTGGGAAAGTAATCTAACAACTAGTAAAAAAGCTGTATATCAAACAACATATGATGTACTTGTTGGCTTTTGTAAACTACTTGCACCAATTAGCCCATATATAAGTGATGAAATATATACTAATTTAACAGGCGAAGAAAGCGTACATTTAGCAGATTATCCAAAATTCGATAAAAAGATGGTTCAAGAAAAAATTGAAAAACGTATGGACCTAGTAAGAGATTTAATTAGTCTAGGAAGAAATGCTAGAGAAGAAGCTAAAATAAAAGTTCGTCAACCAATTAGTGAAGTAATACTTGACGGTAAGAATAAGAAAACAATAAATGATTTAGTAGATTTAATCAAAGAAGAATTAAATGTCAAAGTTGTTAAATTTGAAGATAATTTATCTGAATATATTAATTTTATGATTAAACCAAACTTTAAAGAAGTAGGTAAAGAATTAGGACCTAAAATGAAAGAATTCCAAGAAGTACTAAGTAATTTATCAAATGAAGACAAAATTTCTTTAAAGAATGGTGAAGAAATAACTGTTAAACTTGCCATGGAAGATTTTAAAGTTAATTCAGATATGGTAGAAATTAGAGTAGAATCTAAAGAAGGATTTAATGCTTCATACGAGGGCAATAACTTTATTGTTTTAAATACAACTTTAACTGAAGCCCTATTAAATGAAGGACTTGCCCGTGAAACAGTAAGTAAAATACAACAAATAAGAAAAAATAATGACTTTGATATAGCTGATAGAGTAATTGTTAGTTATGAAGCTAGTAAAGAATATACTAATAGTATTCATGATTTTACCCAATTCATTAAAGATGAAACATTAGCTCTAGAATTTAATGAAGTAACTAACTTAACTGATGAATATGATATTAATGATTATAAAGTTAAGTTTAAAGTCGAAAAAGCAACTAAATAATTAGCTGCTTTTTTCACTTACCTAATGTATATAACATTTTATATTAAATATAACATAATTATCTTAAGATGTTAATCTATGTTAATTAACGTTTAACTGTTTTTGAAGAATTATTTGCTAAGATAATTTGGTCTAGTTCATTTATCATTTTTTGGTATTTTTCTATTTCATCAGTTGTTTTCATTATTATTGATGCATTTCTTAATGCTTTTGCAAAATAAACGACAAATTCTTTACTTACAAAAGAATTTGGAAGATTCATTATTTTAAGCATTAAAAAGAAATTAGTCCACTCTGGTAAAAATACCTTATTTTGCTGAATGTTATAAATAATTTCTAAAATTGATTTTATAAAAAGTGAATTATTTTTGTCTTTCTCTTCATCATCTGAAGGAATTAACATCCTATCATAAAATCTTTTGTTTGCTTCATATACTCCAAGCATACCATCATATTCTGATCCGTCGATAGCAATATAACGATTATTATCTTTAATAACGTTTGTTTCAATTTTCTCTACTGAAATTTTTTCAATTTTATCATTATTTATATAGAATAAATCTTTGCTCACTTTATTACCTCCGTATTAATAATAACATATTTATTCTTATTATTCAAGTTTGAATATTTATGCCTATAACAAGGAGTTGATAGATTGATTTTAAAATAAGTTTATGCTATTATTTATATAGACTTAGAGGTAAGATTATGGACTTTATTAATGAGATAAAAGAAGAGACAATTATTATATGTAATAATTATGTTAAACAAACTATTATTAGTCTTAATAAATTATTACCAATTAAAATTATGTCTTTAACAGAATTTATGAAGAAATATTTATTTTCTTATGATGAAAAAGCAATTCTTTTTGTTATGCACGAATATAATTGTAAATATGATATTGCACTTGAATATATTGAAAGAACTTATTATACCATGAATAAGCATTATGGTATTGGTAAATTAGATTTACTCGTAGATATTAAGAATAAACTTATTAGTAATAATTTAGTTATTATTGATGATAAATTTAGAGAATATGCTAAAAGAGTTAAGATAATTATTTATAATATATATCTTGATAATTTTATTTTGAATATGTTTAAAGGATTAAATTATAAAATTATTGAAAGAAAATACCATAACTATAAACATGATATCTACAAATTTAAAACAATGGAAGATGAAATATATTATGTTGCACATGAAATAGCATCACTCGTAGATAAAGGAATAGATATTAATAATATTAAAATAACAAACGTAGATAAAAGTTATTATAATACCATTAATCGTATTTTTAGTTTATTTAATTTAAAATGTAATATTAATTACAAAACACCAATGGATAGTTATAAAATAGTATCCGATTTTATTAATTATTATAATGAAAATAATGATTTAATTAAAAGTATTGAACTAATAGATAAAGATAATCCAATATACAATGAATTAATAAATATCATTAATAAATATCAAAAATATAATAACAAATGGCTTTTAATTTATAAATTAAAGCATAGTTTTATAACTAGCCCAAAATACACTAATAGCATTGAAATAGTGGATTATTTAGAATATATACCAAATGATAATCATCATGTATTTATGATTGGTTTTAATGAAGGAATAATACCAAAATACTATCTAGATACTAATTATATAAGTGATAATATTAGAGAGGTTGTAGGTCTTACAACTAGTAATGAATTAAATAAATATCTAAATAATAGAATAATTAATAATATAAATGATATAAAAAATTTAGTTATTACCTTAAAAGAAAAAGATAATAAAAAAAGTTATTACGAAAGTAGTCTAACAGTTAATTATGATTTAATAGAATTAGATGTAAATAATGATATAAGTTATAGTGAAACCTATGATAAAATGAAATTAGTTAGCTTATATGATAACTATTACAAATTTGGAGAAAAAAATATAAACTTTGATATATTAAATAGCAATTATCAAATAAAATATAACAGTTTTTCAAATAAATATACTGTTATTAATAGAGTTAATGATGGATTATATTTATCATATTCAAAAATGAATGTATATAATAAATGTAATTTTAGATATTATTTAGCAAATATCTTAAAACTAGATATCTATGAAGAAAATTTTAGTGCATATATAGGTTCAATGGTTCACTATGTAATGGAAAAATGTTTAAGCAACAATGATTATGACATAGAAAAGTATGTCAATGAATTTTTAGGAGACAAAATATTAACAAATAAAGAAAAATTCTTTTTAAATAAATATAAAAGTGGCATTAATGATTTATTAAACCAAGTATTATTAGAAAAAGATTATAGTAGCTTTAACAAAGCCAAATATGAAGAAAAAATCGACATTGATTATGGAAATAATATTCATTTTATAGGAATAATTGATAAAATTCTATATCTAAATCGCGATAACAAAACTTACGTTAGCCTAATTGATTATAAAACTGGCAATGATGATATTAGTCTAGATTATTTAGATAGTGGCATAAATATTCAATTACCTATATATTTATATTTATCAAGCAAACTAGACTTTAAAAATGTTATATATACTGGTTTTTACCTTCAAAAATTTAACATAACCAATAACGACTATCGTTTATTAGGATACTCTAATAGTGATAAAGATATTCTTACTATTCAAGATAATAATTTTGAAAATTCAAAAATAATTAAAGGCATGAAAACTAATAAGGATGGATCATTTTCAAGATATGCAAAAATACTTAGCAACGATGATATTAATTTAATAATAGATAAAGTTAAAGATGTAATAGATAAAACAATAAAAAATATTAATAATAATAATTTTGATATTAATCCTAAAATTATAGATAATAAAAATATAGGCTGTGAATATTGTAAATTTAAAGATATTTGTTTTAAAAGTAAAAATGATGAAGTTATAATAAAACATCAAGAATTTGGAGGTAATAGCTAATGGGATTTACAAAAGAACAACTTTTAGCTATTAATAGTGAAGGCAAGAATATAATCGTATCCGCTGGTGCTGGCTCTGGTAAAACAGCTGTTTTAACCGAAAGAGTTATAAGAAAATTAAAAGATGGCATAGATGTAAATAAATTATTAGTACTAACTTTTACCAATGAAGCTGCTAGTGAAATGAAAAACAGGATTCGAAAAGCAATCATAAAAAATAACTTAACAAAACAATTAGATTTATTAGATTCTGCATATATAACAACTTTTGATAGTTATGCCTTATCATTAGTAAAAAAATATCATTATTTACTAAATATAAGTAATAATATTAAAATTATTGATAGTGGAATTATTACCATATATAAGTATAAATTATTAGATAGTATATTTGAAAATTTATATGGAAATATAAAATTTGATAAATTAATAAATGATTTTTGCCTAAAAGACGATAAAATAATTAAAGAATATATAATAGATGTATCAAATAAACTTGATTTACTATCAAATAAAGATGAATATTTAAATTCTTATATTGACTCTTATTATAGCGATTTTTATATCGATAAAATCATTAATGAATATTTAAGTCTAATAAAAAATAAGATAAAAGAACTAAATATAATATATAATGAATTTATAAATTATATAAATGATTCATTAATTAGCAAACTAGATGATTACCTTAAACCATTATTTAACGGAAGTACATATGAAGAATATCTATTATTTAGCAGTATGACTATGCCTAGATTTGTCGGAGTATCTGAAGATGGTTTAACTAAAAAAGAAGAATTAAAAACAAAAATTGAAGAAATTAAAGAACTATTAAGATTTTCTAACTTAAATGAAATAAAAGAAGGCATAATTGCTACAAAAGATTATGCAGAAATTATAATAAATATTATTAAAAATTTAGATTTACATATTAGAAAATATAAAGATAATCATGAAGTATATGAATTTAATGACATTAGTCATATGGCAAATGAAATTGTCAGAGATAATATTAGTATCAGAAATGAATTAAAAGAATACTTTAACGAAATAATGGTAGATGAATATCAAGATACATCAACATTACAAGAAGAATTTATTAATTATATAAGCAATAATAACGTCTATATGGTCGGAGATATCAAACAATCAATATATCGCTTTAGAAATGCTAATCCATATATATTTAGAGATAAATATAATAATTATAGTAACAATAATGGTGGCATAAAGATTGATTTATTAAAAAATTTTCGTAGTAGACAGGAAACATTAAATAACATTAACGAAATATTTAATTTAATCATGGATAACGATATTGGAGATGCCGACTATTTACTTGAACATAATATGATTTATGGCAATACATTATATGATAATGAAGACACTAAACACGATAATAATATGGAAATATATACCTATAAAATGAATGATGATGATAAATATACCAAAGAAGAAAAAGAATTATTTATTATTGCTGATGATATAAATGAAAAAATTCAAAATAAATACCAAATATTCGATAAAGAAACAGGAAAATTAAGAGATATAAAATATAGTGACATATGTATTATTACTGATAGAAATAAATTTTTAGTAGATTATAAAAAAATATTAGAATATAAAGGAATTCCATCAGTTATATATATGGATCAAACATTATCAGATAATATAACAATACAAGCTCTTAAAAATTTAATAAATTTAGTATATTTAGTAAATAATAAAATATTTAATAATAAGTTTAGATATGTTTTTACATCAGTAATGCGTAGTTTTATTTTTAAATATGATGATGCAAAAATATATGATATATTAAATAGTCAAAATTACTATCAAAATGAAATAATAAAATTATGCTTAACAATTGATATATTTGTTCCAATTGTCGATTTAATAAATGAAATAATTAGTAAATTTAAAGTATATGAAGCATTAACAATACTACCTAATATTAGTGAAAATATTATTAGAATTGATAATTTAATTGATATAGCCAATGACGTTAGTAGTCTTTCATATAATATAAATGATTTTATAAATTATTTAGATGATTTAGACAATTTAGATTTAAGTGTTAAATATTCCATTGGAACTAGTGGTGTAGATGCAATAAAAATTATGAATATACATAAATCTAAAGGGCTAGAATTTAGCTTATGTTATTTTACTGGTATGCACAATAAATTTACAATAAAAGAAATAAATAGTAAATTATTAATAAGTAATGAATATGGAATGATTTTGCCATATCAATATAATAATGAATTAAAAAATAATATATTAAGAGATCTTTATATAAATGATTATTACAATAAAGAAATTAGCGAAAAAATAAGGCTTTTCTATGTTGCCCTAACTAGAAGTAGAGAAAAAATGATAATACTTGCCAATATAGAAGAAGACATTAATGGTTATGGAAAACTTGTTCCAAAAGACGAAAGAATTAAATATCGTAGTTTTTTAGATATCTTAAAATCAATAAATTTAATTAATAAATATATTGTTTCAAAAGAAAGTAATTATAGTAAAGAATATGATAAAATAACCTTAAGAGATTTAAAAAATAATAAATGCAATTCTATTATTAAAAAGAAAAATATAAATATTAATTATGAATTAATTAATAACTTAAAATTTTCAAAAGAAAGTAATAAATTATTAAATAATGAAGAAATTAAAAAAATGGAATATGGAATAAATATACATGAAACATTTGAATATGATGACTTTTTTAATCCAAAAACCATTTATGTTAAAAAATTCTTAGAACATGTCCCCAATAATTTTATAAATATTTATCACGAATATGAGTTTAAATATAATATTGATAATATTAATTATCATGGTATAATAGATTTAATGTTGGAATATGATAAAACTATTTATATAATAGATTATAAACTTAAAAATATAAATGAAGATGAATATACAAAACAGTTAGAAGGATACAAAAATTATATTTCAAATATTAGTAATAAAGACATAAAAACATTTTTATACTCAATAATGGAAGATAAACTCGAGGAGGTACAATGAAAAAGAAAGTAATAGCAATTATGTATGATTTTGATAAAACATTATGTACTAAAGATATGCAGGAATATACATTTATTCCAAATTTAGGAATTGATACCAAAAGTTTTTGGACCGATGCAAATAAATTAAGACACGATGATAAAATGGATCAAGTGCTAACATATATGTATTTAATGGTTAAAAAAACAGAAGATTTAGGTTATCACTTAACTCGTGACTATTTGCACCAAATGGGAGGTGATATCGAACTTTTTCCAGGAGTTATTGATTGGTTTACAAGAATTAATAAATACGGAGAGAGTTTAGGTGTTACTATTGAACATTATATTATATCAAGCGGCGTAAAAGAAATAATTGAAGGCTCAAAAATTGGTTCATATTTTAAAAAAATATTTGCATCAGAATTTTACTATGATGAACAAAAACATGCCGTATGGCCCAAAATAGCCATAAATTATACTAATAAAACCCAATTTTTAATGCGTATAAATAAAGGCGTATTAGACATATCTGATGATTATATGATCAATAAAAAAATGCGTGACGAAGATAAAAGAATTCCATTTTCAAATATGATATATATAGGAGATGGGCTTACTGATGTACCATGCATGAAGCTTACCAAAGAAAATGGCGGAGTAAGTATTGCCGTATATACAGATAAAAACTCAAAAACAGCTAATGATTTATACCAAGATGAAAGAATTAATCATATAGCAAAAGCCGATTATACAGAAGATTCAAGAATAGATATAATAATCAAAAAAACAATTCAAGCTATGGCTATTAAAAATGAATTAAATGAAATTAATGAAATTGATTTATTAAAATAATTATGATATTATTATATAAAGGATAGGTGATATTATGATGACAAATGAGGGAGAAAACATAAAAAAGTCAATAGATGCATATAATAAAGACATTGATAAGGAACAATTAAAAATCGATTTATCAAAAATTATAATCGGTGGTGTTATGAGTGCATCAGTAATAGCTGGATTAATAAGCGGCTATATCTCAGATGATTTTTTAAGATGGATGATTTTGTCACCCGCAGTTGGTGGTGTTGTAGCAATGCCAGCGATTGTAACTTTTGAAAATGCAAAATACAATTTAAAAGAATTTACAAAAACGGTAAAAGATCTCAAAAAGCAATTAAAAGAAGAAGAAGAAAAAGCTAAAACAATAAGTCAAACAAAAAGTAAAGATAATACTAAAGCAAAAGATAAAAAATATACTTATGATTCAAGTAAAATAACAGATCATGATATGGATCAAATGATAGAAGTATTTAAAGAAGCAAAAAATAACAACCACAAAAAGCATTAAACCACAAATTTTTGTGGTTTTTTTTACATATTTTTTACATAATATTGATTTTAATAATTTTTTTTTGTATAATTAGATTGTATCATTTAGGGAGAGTCGATATCATGAGGAAAATATACACTAGTATTGATATTGGATCTGATACATTTAAGTTTTTAGTTGGAGAAGCGTACCAAAACAAAGTAAATGTTTTAGCAGCAACTACAGTTAAAGCTAAAGGTATTAGAAAAGGACTAATTGTTGATTCAAATTTAGCAGTAAACGTAATTAAAGACGGTATCAAAATAATAAATAATGATTTAGGATTTGAAATAAAAAAAGTAATCGTTAATATCCCTGAATATAATGTTAATTTTATGTATGTTACTGGTAAAATTAATGTCGATGGAATAATTGATAATAGTGCCATTAACAAAGTAATTAAAGATTCTGTTTATAACAAACTTGATAAGGATTATGAATTAGTAACCGTAGTACCTCTTGATTTTGTTATCGATGGAATTGAAGGCAATATGTATCCGGTTGGAAAAGAATGTAATATTTTAGAAAGTAAAGGAATAATGATATCAGTTCCTAAAAAAAATATATATTCTGTTCTAAGCGTAATGTCAGGAGCAGGACTTGAAGTTGAAGATATAACAATATCAGGTTTAGCAGACTATGCACAAGTTAGAACCAAAAAACTTGATAATAAAGTAGGTGCCATAATTAATTTAGGTCATGAAACAACCAATGTATCAATAATTAATCATGGTAAAATAATGAATACTGAAACAATTCAATTAGGTGGTATTAATATTGAAAATGATATAGCCTACGTTTTTGGAACAAATATAATTGATGCAAGAACTATAAAAGAAAAATTTGCGACAGTTCACAAAAGATTCACTAATTTAAATGATACATTTGAAATTGTCAATAATCTAGGAGTTAATGTTAAACTAAATCAACTAGAAGTAACCGAAGTAGTTATGAGCCGCATGGCAGAAATTTTAAAATTAGCCAAGAAACAAATAAGACTATTAACAAAAAAAGAAATTGAATATATAGTAATTACAGGTGGACTAACAGAAATTAAATCTTTTAAAAATTTAGTATATGAAATTTTAGGAAAAGATGTTATAATATATTTAATGGATGAGATAGGAATACGAGATAATAAGTATACTACGAGTCTTGGAATGATAAAATATTTTATAGAAAAAATGACAGTTAGGGGAAAAGATTATTCGATGATAAGCCAAGAAGACTGTGAATTATTACTTACTCCTGATGAAAAAAAGAAAAAGGATAGAGTAGTGGGGGTACCTAAAATATTTAAAGGCTTGATTCGAAATAAGGAGGAAAATGATGAATAATATGTTTGGTTTAGAAATGAATCAGTTAGCTAAAATAAAGGTTGTTGGTATTGGTGGAGGCGGATGTAATGCGGTAAACCGTATGATTGACTCTGGACTTAAAGGTGTCGACTTTATCGTAGCTAACACTGATTTACAAGTATTGAATGATTCACTAGCACCCACAAAACTACAACTTGGAAGTGATTTAACAGATGGTTTAGGAGCAGGAGCAAATCCAGAAATTGGTAAAGAAGCTGCCCTAGAATCAAAAGATGAAATTGAAGAAGCACTTAAAGGTGCCGATATGGTATTTGTAACTTGTGGAATGGGCGGTGGCACAGGAACTGGAGCTAGCCCAATAGTAGCAGAAATTGCCCAAGAATTAGGAGCTCTTACTGTAGGTATTGTCACAAAACCATTTAGTTTTGAAGGCAAAAAAAGAATGGAGCAAGCAATTGCCGGCTTAGATGAATTAAAAAAACATGTCGACACATTAATAGTTATACCAAACGATAGATTAAGAGAATTAATAGATAAATCTACACCAATGTTAGAAGCATTTAGAGAAGTAGACAATGTCCTTCATAGAGGCGTACAATCAATTTCAGATTTAATTGCCATAACTGGTTTAGTAAATCTAGATTTTGCTGATGTTAAAGCCGTAATGAAAGATAGAGGAAATGCATTAATCGGTATTGGTGTAGGTAGTGGTGAAAATAGAGCCGTTGAAGCAGCCAAACAAGCCGTTTCATCACCACTTCTAGAAACATCAATTAATGGTGCTACAGATGCTATCATAAATGTAACAGGCGGTTCATCACTCACACTATTTGAAGTTGAAGAAGCTGCTGAAGTCATTAGAACTGCAGCCAATACTGATATAAATACAATATTTGGTGCAGTTATTAACGAAAATTTAACAGACGAAGTAATCGTAACCGTAATTGCAACCGGTTTTGAAGAGCCAAGCGAACCATTATATCATAGTTTTAATTCAACAAATAAAGAAGAAATGTATAAAGACGAAGACGATTACAATGACAATGATTTAGATATTCCTCCATTTATAAGAGACAGACAAGATTATTAATATAAAATTTAACTAACTATTTAATTAGTTAGTTTTTTATTATTATTGACTTTATTAGTTAAAAAATATATAATTATATTATGGTGAATGATATGAAAAAATATATAAATGTATTTACATTTTTAATAATAACAATTGCAATATTAAGCCCAACTAGAGTTTATGGAGAATCACTACAGGATTATCGTGATAAGCTAGCAAAAAAACAAGCCGAATATAATGCTGCTCAAAACAAAGTTAATCTGACACAAGAACAAATTAATAAACTAAATAATGAAATAAGTTCTATTTCAGCATCAATCGAACAAACACGTAAAGAAATCAAAAAAGCTGAAGAAGATATTGAAGATAGTAAAGAAAAAATAGAAAACAAAAAAATAGAAACTGATGGAATGATACAATTCTTACAAGTATCAAATGGTGGAAATATCTATTTAGAATACCTATTTGATGCTGAAAACTATACAGATTTTATCTACAGATATGAAGTTGTAAAACAACTAACTAATTATAACTCAGAATTAATAGATGAACTTGAAGCATTAATTCTTGATCTTGAAAAGAAAGAAAAAGATTTAGCAGCTAAACAAATAAAACTTGAAAATGAGCGAAAAGAATTAACATCAAAAGTCAGTAGTCTTACATCTAATTTAGCAAATTATCGTTCTGAAGGTGTAGATATCGAAAGAGATATTATTGATTTAAAGAAAACAGTTGCTGAATATGAAGAATATTATAAAAAATATGGTTGTAAAGCCAATGTAGATATCGATAATTGCCATGCATCGGGAACCCTAAATGCATATGGCTGGCGTTTTCCACTTGCACAAGGATGCGTTACCAGTGAATATACTGGTTGGAACACTAGAAGCGACTGGTCTGGCGGTGGAGGCCACCACGCAATCGATTTAGACTGCGTTAGTGAAGGAACAAAAGTTTATGCTGCAGCCAATGGAACAATTTCAAGAATAGCCTTTTTTGGAAGTTGTGGTGGAAATACTGTATACATTTCGCATGTTGTTAATGGTAAAAAATATACAAGTCAATATATGCATTTATTACGCGTAGCAGACGGAATGTATGTTGGTAGAATAGTAACAGACAATACTGTTATAGGATATGTAGGCGGTTGGAGTACATCAATATCACATGGTGGATATGACTATTGTACAACCGGAACACATTTACATTTTGGTATCGCTGAAGGAAATAGTGCATACGATTTTAATTCACATTCAATTAATCCTAGAGAAATATTTGGTTTCCCTAAATTAGTATATAGTGGCGGCGGATATTTTTATAGATAATTAAAATGGAGCTATTAAGTTCCATTTTTTGAAAGAAGGCATAAAATGGAAGGATTAAATAAACAAGAAGTCGAATATCGAATTAATAATAACTTGATTAATAATGAAAATATCAAAAATTCACGAACTATAAAATCAATTTTATTATCAAACTTAATAAATTTATTTAACTTTATTCACATAGTTTTATTTATATTAGTATTAACTACAGGTTCAATTGCAAATGGGACATTTATGTTTGCAATCTGCTTTAATATAATTATCAGTATTTATCAAGAGATAAAGGCAAAACGCATTATTGATAGACTTAAAATAACCAATCAAAATCTTGTAAAAGTAATTAGAGATAATGAAATTATTTCAATAAAGCCAGAAGAAATTGTTCTTGATGATTTATTATATTTAACACAAGGAGATAGTTTAGTCGTAGATGCCAAAATAATTAAAGCAGAAAATCTTGAAGTAGATGAATCAATTATTACTGGTGAAAGTGATTCCATAAACAAAAAAGAAAATGATAAAGTAATATCTGGTTCAATAATCACATGTGGCACAGGTTATGCCAAAGTAACATCAATTAATCGAGATACATATGCAAATAACTTAATAAAAGAAGCAACAAAAACCAAAGATGATTCATCATATCTAATGAAACAAATTAATAATATATTAAAAGTTGTTACATTTCTAATTATTCCTATTGGTATATTACTATTTATTACACAGTTTTATCATAGCGGACAATCATATTCCGATTCTATATTAGCAAGTGTCGCTGGAATAATAGGTATGATACCAGATGGTTTAGTTTTATTAACATCAATATCGCTTACAGTTGGAGTCATTAAAATGGCAAGTAAAAAAGTAATAATTCAAAGATTATCAGGCATTGAATTATTAGCATGCGTTGACATTTTATGCCTAGATAAAACAGGTACTATTACTAGCGGATCAATGTCAGTTGTAGATGTAATAAGTATAGATAAAAGAACTGATATTGAAAACATTTTAAAAGGAATGGCCAATATTGGTGGAAATGCAACCGATAAAGCAATATATAATAAATTTGGAAATAATTCAACGCTAAAATTAATAAGTCACATTCCATTCTCATCAGCCCGTAAATATGCATTATCAGTTTTTGATAAAGGCATATATGCAATTGGTGCCCTTGAATATATAACCGAAAATAAAATTACTGATTATGAAATATTAAATGAATTTCTTTCACAAGGTTACCGCATTTTAACATTAGTTGATTGTCATCAAAAATTTGATAAAAAAAATAATAGAGTAATAGGTTTTATAATTCTAAAAGATAACATTAGAGAAAATGCTAAAGAAACACTTGATTATTTTGACAAACAAGACGTTGATATAAAAATAATATCTGGAGATAACCCAATTACGGTATCAAATTTACTTAAACAAATAGATGTAAAAAATTATGATAAATATATTGATGGAACTGATTTACCAACCGATTATAACAAACTAAAAGAAATAGTAAATAATTATAAAATATTTGGGCGTGTTACACCATACCAAAAACAATTAATAGTTAAGGCACTTCGCGAAAAAAATACTGTTGGATATATAGGCGATGGTGTCAATGATATATTAGCATTAAAAGAAGCAGACTGTGGTATAGCCCTTGCTAGTGGTATAAGTGCCGCTAGAAGTGTATCAGAAGTAGTTTTAACACAAAACGATTTTTCAGTCCTTACAAGCATTGTAAATGAGGGAAGAAGAGTAGTTAATAACATTGAACGCGTAGCTAGTATGTATTTAATAAAAACAATATATTCATTTTTATTAGCCCTTATATGTATAATTTTAAACCATGAATATCCATTTTTCCCAATACAATTAAGCCTAATAAGTGCCATTTGTGTAGGACTTCCATCATTCTTTTTAGCGATTGAACCAAACTATACAAAAGTAACCAAAGGATTCTTAATTAAAGTATTTAGAAATGCACTTCCAAGTGCTATATGCGTTTTCTTAAATGTATTATTCTTAATAATGATAAGTGAGATATTAAATATAAATTTTGATATATTTAGATTCACAATCGTAGCCGTTACAGGATTTATTAATTTAAGACTACTATATAACATAAGCAAACCATTAACATTGATTAGAAAAATATTAGTATACTTGTGTTTTATATCATTTTATGTGCTACTAATAATATATAGAAAATTTTTATTAATAACAAATATTAATATTTGGTCGATTGTTTTTGTAATAATTCTTATTGCATCAAGTATATATTTAATTGATTTTTTAGAAGATTTATATGATAAAATTATTATTTTTATAAAAAAGAAAAGGAGTAGAGTAGTATATGAAAAGCAATAATTTATGGCGTATTATATGGGTCGTAGGCATTTATGCAATTTTAATATTTGTATTATATCTGGTAATTATTTATAAAGTAAAATGGGAAGACAAAGATCCAAATAAATATCTCTATATTTATAATTGTAAAGATACAATTTGTACAACCGATGATGTCGTAGATGATTATATAGCCAGCATAATCTGTGATAATAAAAAATGTCCACATATCAAAGAAATTCATAATAATATAATTATTTTTAATAATAATGAAAAAGAATATATATATGATCTTACAAATAAAAAAGTAATTAATGATTTATATAATAAATACAAATTTACCAAAAATGATAATTATTATATTGCTGTAAATAACAATAACTTAAGCGGAATAATTGATAATGAAGGGAAAATTATTGTCGATTTTACTTATAATAATATTATAGATTATAAAGATGGATTTATATTATATGAAAATAATAATAAATATGGAATAGATAATTCAGAAAAAGATATTAAAATTGAAGTACCATACGAAAATGTTAGTTTATTTAATGATAATTTATTCATTTATGTCAAAGACAATGAATATTATATTGCATCATATGATACACAAGAACCAATCAATAATAGTATATATGACTACATTTATGCATATAAAGATATCCTATTAATTTCCAAAAACAGCCAAATTGATATTTTAGATTCAAATTTAAAATCAAAATTAATAATGAAATTAAATTCATATTATCCATATAAAAAAGAGCAGGAGAGGGAAAGCTTAAATATAAAAGAATTAGATAATTTATTAAGATTTTCTCTATATACAGATAGTGATCAATTTACCAATTATATTTATGATATAAAAAATAATAAATTATATAATTAAGTATTAAAATACAAAAAAGTAGGGTATAAATATTAAAAAACCACCCTACTTTTTTTTGTAATAAAAATTTATTGTTACAATAATTATTACTAATTTGCAATAAAGATTGATAATTATTAATCTATACCTATTTTGATGAAAAATTTAATAAATAAAGTCTGCAACGTAGATTAACATCCATCCATCATTTTATATCTCAATGCAAATTTGAAAATATATATATATCCTTATTTATATATTATAAAAGGATTAAATATAAATATCAATATAATTAATAAATCTGCAACGTAGATTAACATCCATCAATCTTTTTATATCTCAATGCAAATTTGAAAATACATATATATCCTTATTTAATATATTATAAAAGGATTAAAAAATTATTATCAATAATTATTATATTTATTAATATTAATTTAAAAAAAATTTTATTATGAATTTTGAAATTTATTTTTAATTAAATAAATTATAATATTTTAAAATACTATTTAATATAATATATAAAAGAAGGTAATAATAATATTATATAACTAAAAATGATACAACGATATTTTAAAAACAGAGAAGTTAACATAATATATATTATGGGAACTTTCAAAATAGTTTCATAATGACAATTTAATATTAACATGCAATTATTTTAATGTCAAGTATAAACAAAAATATTGAGTAAAAAAATAATATAAATTATAATTAATGTAGAAAGGAATAAATATGGAAATAATTTATATTATAATTGGAATAGCATTATTTTCATTAACTATAAAAATTATTAAAAAAATAGATAATAACAAAAATGAAAATAATACAAATCTAAAAATTAAAGATGGATTTAATTTTTATATCGGAAAAACATTAGGTAAATTACTAATATTAATTATAGGAATAATAATAGCAATATTAATAACATTAATAATAATTTAAAAAGACTAATCATTAGTCTTTTTCTTTTTAAAATTAATATTCTTTTTAGATTTAATATACTGAGTAAAATAAAAAGTATTTTGAGTAGCTACATCATACATGTCCATTTCATCAGAATCCATTAAAATATCTATAAGTTCAGCATATTCTTCAATTTGATTATCTCTAATAAATTCAGTTACTTTTCTTTTAAAAGCTTTTTGTTGAGAAACAGTTAAACTAAAATAATCTTTAGGATCAAAACCATTCCTACATTGAATTATGCTTTCATTATATTGATGTTTATCAGGATTATCTAAATGACAAAAATATCTGACCATGCCACGAACTGAACCTACCGGCTGAATAACTCCATTAGCTGCCCCTACTCTATCTGCTAGTTCTTTAGCAGAATTGTAAGTTGTAGGGCCATCATAACATATAAGAACATGATAATGATTTTTTTTATGTTCTCCTATCTCAGTTTTATCTTGATCATGATAGGCATATGCATAAGGAATACCTGTTGTATTAAGATACTCTTCCCAATCTTTACTACAACTATCATCATATAAAATCATAGTCCAATTCCGTTTTTTTAAATCAGATTTTATCATAATAACCTCCTAAATATCTAATCTAGTAATAACTTTAACAATAGATCTATTATTTTTATAAGTTTTCATAAGAATATTAAAATATTCTTCAGCTATTTTTATATCTTTAGTAGTATAATCTACATACCATTGTTGACTCCTTTGATCATAAATTTCAAATATATATATCATTAACTAACCTCACCAATAATATCAATGTATTTAATATCATCATTTAAAATTGTAAAAGGCCCAAAATTAGTTTCGAAAGTATGTGATATTTTATCTTTTACAACTAAAACACAAAGAATCTCTTCATCAAAAATAGTAGTTAATTTTACTAATCGTTTTTTTACTAATTTACTCATAAAATCACTCCTTAAAATTTTAATTCACAATTCACTCCATATGACGTGTCGTAGTCCGTCATATGGAAAAACCCCAGTTTAACTCCATTTTTTTTCGCTCATTGGCGCGAAGCCTAGGCAAAATGTTGCTAGGCTTTAATAAACAATTATAATAGATCCATTATGTCAATAGACTTTCGCGGCATAAAAGCTAAAGCATTTATTCCACGTTCTATGTGACATAACCATTAAGGGCCTTGTTGCACCGCAACAAGTGGCCCTTAAATCTTATCACGATAAATATATCTAATCTCTGAATAAGAGAGTGTATCAGCTTTAAAAGTACCTTTATTATATAGAGGCTTATCTTGATTCAAAACTTTAAGATATTTAGAATTATAAAATTTAAATACCTTACCAGTTAAAAATATAGAATATTTATTTTTTACATCATAAGTTTTAGCTTCTTTCTTAGGATGATGATATTTACCATAATCATCAAATTCGAAATATTTAACAATATGCATAAATCCAATATTAAGCAAAGGAATATTAATAAAGGTTTTTACTTTATCAAACTCACAACATAAAATACGAAGCTTTTTCATAAGCCTACTAGGATGTTGAGTGATATAGTAAATATCTTTAACATCAAAATGCCGATGAAACTGATTAAATATAGCAATTTCTTTAGGAAATTCCTTATACTCTTCAGAATCATAAAAAGCTTGAGTTTCATCAATAATTATTAATGCATTTTTTAAAAATCTATTATCTGGTATTAAATCAAAAATAGTAACTCTATTAGAATAAATATCTTCTTTTTTTTTCCATTTAGGATATCTTTTTAAACAAACAGGATAAGAAGTATAAACATTATTAATAATAACAGGTTTATGTAATATCTTTCTTATTACTCTTTTTATAAGTATATTTTCTTTTTTATAATGTTTTCTAGCTAAAAAAGTAGCTCTTACATTTTTTCCACTTCCAGGAATACCAGTAATACACGTTATCATATTATTTTACATTAGAGGTTAATTCAATTACACGAATTAATCTAAAAATTCCTTTATTATTAAGTACAAGATCTCTATAATGATAACGAGCATTATCAAAAGTAATAAAGTGACTAACAAAGTCCCAATGTTCTTCTTTTTCATTCCATTTTTCAATTTTATATCTAGTAAAACATTCGTTTAAAACGTGACTAAGTCTCATAATTTATCAAAATCCTTTCCATAAAAATCAGCACTAGTACCACCTATTTTTTTATTCTCTTCTTTTAAATATTTATTTTCAGATTTTAATTGTTCTATTTCAAAAGAACTAAAATATTTGAGATCTAAATATTTCCACAATAAATAAAGAACAAATCCAAATAATATATCAAAACTAATAATAGATAAAATAGATATAACAAAAGACAATATATTCATTAAAAAAACCTTTCCCAAATTCTATTAAAAATTTTTAAACTAAAATAAATAATTATTCCCCAAAATATAAAAAAATATAAATTAGCAAATAAAGTAATAATCGTAGACTCATAAGCAGTTAAATCAGAAAAATCTAAATTAAATAAATTAATTAAATAATCTATAACTTGAGTTGGTGAATAAGGAATAAAAACACTCATAATTAGTCCCCTTTCATTCTATACTTTAAGAAAGTAACAACACTTAATAAAATAGGTAAAAATATAAAAACAATACACATTAAAGTACCAAGAGACATATCACCAACATCGATAGTAAAAAGCATTGAAACAAAATTAGCAATACACTTTAAAATAAATTTTATAACTTGAAGCATTATATCACCTCTTTATTAAATTAATAGGAATATAAAATAACTGAAATAGGAAAGAAACAACTAACAAAGATAAAACTAAAGTTAAAATAGAATAAATAAACTCAAATTCAGTAGGTAACTCCCCTACTAATTCAACAACTAAATTATACATAATATCAACCCCTATAAAATAATTTTAAGAATACCAAGTACAATAGCAAGCATAAAAGCTAAATATAAAAATGAACGTAACTCAGTAGGAAGAAAAGAAATAAATTCAGAAATTAAAGAAAATACAGAAGAAATAGAAGACCAAACACTTTTTAATACTTTAAGAGGGCTATCAAAAATATCAGAAAAATTAGAACCGGTAGCTTCATCATAACAATTGAGATCCCCTAAATTACAAACACGACCACTAACATAGCCATCAGATTCACTTTTTGTAGAACTAGAGGATAAACTATCATAAGCAATAGTTGGGTAACTACGTCCATTAACTGTAACAGTAGGATTAGAAGAATTTTCAGATGTAACATAAGAAACATCAAAAACAGAAGAATCAACTTTGATAATATTGTCTTTAGATATATCATAAGCTTTAACATAGTAAATAGCATGATTTTCCAAATCTTGTTTTAAAATATAAGTTCTAATTGGAGTAAAATTATCATAATAAACTGAACAACCTTGAACTTGATAATTAGATCCATAAGCAGAAGATTTTTCAACCATTCCATAATTATAAACTGGTGTTAAACATAATTGACCCTTAGTATAAATACTTGTAGAAAATTGATTAATATCATCATTCCTTAAAGAATAATCTTTTAAACTTAAAGCAACATAAGCATAATCATTTAAATTAATTTCTACATAATTAGAAAGATTGTTTTTTTGATAAGTACCATTATATAAATCTAAATAACTAGGCAATAAATCATTCTCACCAATTTCAAAAGAAGAAGAAGAAAAATCATAAGTAGAAGATATAAAAGAATTAAACAAAATTTTGTCATAATCATATACTATCTCATTACCATTACTTAAATAAGAATAAGGAACATTATTATATAAAATACCATTATTAATTAAAGGCAATAACAAATCATAACCAAAAATGGTAGTATAATCATCAACGAAAGCACCATTTCTAAATTTAATAATATGATCAAATTGATGAGATTCATAATCATAACCCTCTAAACCATCACTTGTCCAATGAGTAGAATTTCTTTCATAATAAGTAAGATAAATATCATAACCACCACCGTAAAGAAAAACAAAAACAGCATAATAAGGATACTGGGAAGAAAGATCAGTCTCCCACTTAGATATAACGGAATTAATTTCTGATTCATGATCAAGATAAAATTCAATATTTTTATCAAATTCCTCAGAATCAATGTTAAAAGATAAAGTATCAGCATTAACAGTAGTAAAACCAATTAAAGAAATAATAGCAATAAATAAATAACTTAATTTTTTCATAAAAAATACCTCCTTATAAATTCAAATAAAAATAAAAATATAAAAATGCAGATAATAGAAATTAAAATATAATTATCAATAAAACAATTAGCAAATAATATAACATTATCAGACATAGTAGTATAAAATTTAGATAAAATAGATAAATTATCATCAATATTACTTTGACCCTTAAACTTTAAAAATAAATCATATAATGTAGGGAAAAAGGAATTACCATCATTAATAATCGAATAAGAAGATTCTTTATATATAAAAGTATAAGTATTATTATCTATTGTTTTAAATGGAATATCAAAAGAAGAATATAATAAAAGCCTCTTGTAATCACCAAATTCATAAGCTCGCCAACTATCTGAATTATAAAAAGTTTTAGTAGTAGAAATAGAATTAAAATCTGAGGAAATAACATATTTATTAGTATCATTACTTACACGCATACTAGAAGATTCTATATATGCTTTAGGAGAAGAAGAATCTTTATTAATTAAAAAATAAGAATCTTTATAAGAATATTCATCATGATACCTAATAAAATAATTACAGTTAATTGTATTGGAAGAATCTAAGCAATAGGAATTAGCTAATTCAATTATCTTGTCAATATTATCTAAATAAGAAAACATCTCATCTGTAATAGTAACAGAATATTCTTCAGCGAAAACAGTAGAAAATAAAAAGAAAGAAGATAAAAATAATGTAAACACTAGATAAAGTCTTTTCATATTTTTTCCCCTTTCTTATATGTTAAAATAATTTTTTAACAAAATGAACAATAGCAAATGCAAATGGAATTGAGAATCCAACTAATAAAAGTGGATTACTTACAATTGTTTCACAAATGCTGCCAACATAACCAATTAGAGCAGTAAAAACAGTACCAATACTCTCTAAAATACTTTGTAAAGTAGTAGCTTCAGCAATAAGCATTTTTATAACTCCCCTTTCTTATTTTTTTTATCTTAAATCAGGCATATCAAGATCTAAATCATCAGAATTACCTTTATTAGCAAGTTCCAATAATTTAAGTTCAGCCTCTTCAAGAAACACATTTTTCTTTAATCCATAAGGAAGATTAATAACTAAAACTTTATATTCATTATTAGTTTTTTTTGAAACTCGTGTTTCTAATGTTGCTTCGACTTTCAACATTTCTTACACTCTCCTTTCATTTTAATATTGATTTAAAACTATTTTTGTGCTACCATATTAGCATTAATTTGATTACAAGCATTTGTAATCGCAATAATACTAAAATATAATTTATAATCAAAGAGAGGTGATTAAGTGAATACTACAACTACTCTTCGTATAGATAAAGTTCTATATGATCGTATATGTCAGCAAGCAATTAAAGACAATCGTTCAATAAATGCTGAAATATGCTATATATTAAAACAGTATCTAGAAATGATTAAATGGAATAACAAAAAATAGTCTCATTATGAGACTATTTTTATTTCACATACCATAATATATATTATGGGAACTCAATTCTTCTTCCTTAAAGTATTATTATTATAATATATAATTTAATAAATATTATTCTATTACTGATAATTCTCAATAATTATTAATCAAGCTATTTAATATAATTTATTATATAATTAATATTTTTGATTAAATTAAAAAGACGAACTAATACTCGCCTATTAAAAAAGAAGATATTGATTATCTTCTTGGAGTTCCTCTTGAATGATCTTCTTTTTGATATGTTATTTTGGTTCTTTGATCTGAATATCTTCTTAATAATGCTTCTTGCATTTCACTACTATTACAATGTTTAATTAATCTTTCAAATTGTTCGGTTGTAAGTGGTTCAATTGGATAATTATTACGTCCTTGGAAGTTTGTTGGAGTAATTTCTTGTAGCCCACGTTCATTATTTATTTGATCATAAAATTCACTTTCTTTACCATCTTCAACAAAATATGCTGATACAATATCTACATCATCACGACGGTATAATTTCTTATTAACTTTTTCTGGGCTAACATTTAGACGAGTTTCAATGTTGGCTTCATATCCATAGGTATCACAAGTTGTCTGTGGTGTTAGTCTTCCAACACTACATTTTCTTTCAATATTATCTGTCATATAATATTGCTGAATTTCTTCTATGCCATCACTATTAAATCTTCTTTTAATAAGAGTTATTGCAAGTTTTTGAATATTACCCATTATGTCTTTTTTAGAAGTAGTGCCAGATATTTCTCTTATATCCAATGATCCATTTTCTATTGTCGAAAATTCAATTTTTCTGCTTAATGTTAATGTACCATCTTCAACTGCTTCATAACTGTTTAATACTAATTTATTTCCATCTAAAAATAATAATAATCTAAATAGATGATCATATGATTCAAAAGTTATACATTTTATGGAACCATCAATATCAATTCTAGGTTCCGTCATTGTTGGAGTTCTTTCTTGTTTACCATATCTTAAAGATTTTTCTCGTATTACTTTTAATACAACGTTAAATGCTTTATGATTTAATAATTCTTCTTTAATTCCTAGTGAAATTAATATTTCTTTTATTTTTTCAACATTATCTAAATCTTCATATTTAATATACATTTATATATTCCTCCTTAAATATGATTATTAAATATTTAATTATAAATTCCTCTTGATTGAATCTCAGCTATTTTATCAAACACTTCACTAGCATTATGTTCGTTAATTTCAGTATAACCAAGTTCTTTTAATGCTAACACTTTGGCAGTATTTAGTTCTTGTGTTCTACTTAATTTTTCTTCATTTTTCTTTGATAACTCATTTTCCCAACGACGATGTGATTCAGCAAGTTTAGTACGTGATGCACCACCATTATTATATAATGTCATAGCTGAATACATTATACTTTCAAAAACAAATTGTCCATCATCATCAAATTCATATACAGTTGGAGCTGTAAATCCACTTGCTTTTGATATATAACCAAGAATATATCTAGCCTCTTTCATTTTAGTCGTAGAAACAATAAAATGATATAAATAATTTAATAACGTTAAACTATTCTTTGTTTTATCCTCATTTAACATTTCTTTTAAAACAAAGACAATATCATTAATAATATTTTGTTCTTCAGGTCTTAAACCAGTTAATTCAATGATCTCATTTTTCTTAACAGTATTACGTTTTGAATTAAATAATTTATTGCCAACTTCTTGAATATAATCCTTAGTAAGTTCAACTTCTTTTAATTCATCTTCATTTTTTACATTTAATAAAGTAAACAAAGCTTGAGATTTATCATTTGATAATTTTGACAAATCCTCACCATCCAAATAGTTATAAACCATTTGTCTTGAAACTCCTAAATATTTAGCTAAATTTACTTTTGATATATTTGCTTCCTTTAATATTTTATTTATTTTTTCTACGGTATTCATAACTTACCTCCATACATACTTAATTTTATCATTTTACATTTAATGTGTCAAGTTATTGTTAATAATTATAAATTAATAATTAACTAATATTTTCTTCGACACTAGACAATTTTTTAATTTTATTATTACTATATTTACATATAACCACTAAAAAAATAAGAAAACATATCAGTGGAATTAATTCACCAGTAAACAAAAAATAATCATATATACCATGAGCAAAGGTAGGAACTATTATACTTAATAGTAAATTTTTATTTTCTAAACTATTATCATTACTAATTCCAGCAAGTTTGGCTCGTCCTAAATAATTTGCCATAATCACTGCATAAGCCGCATGTCCAGGAATAGCAGATACCGCGCGAAAAATACCAATAGCAATACCGCCAAGATAAACATATAAAATATTTTCTAAACATGCAAAGCCTAAAGAAGTAAAAACACTATAAACTACAATATCATAAATATGGTTAAATTCTTTATGATTATATGAGACTTTATAAACAACAAACCATTTGCAAATTTCCTCAACTAATGCAATCCCTATCAAAGAATACATAAATAATTGATAAATGTTCATATACTCTTCTTCGCCAAAAACATAACCTAAAAATAATTCTAAAATAAGTGCAGGAAAACATGATAACATACCAAAAATAAACAACTTAGTTAATAAACTTTTAGGTTCTTTTTCATAGTCTCTATTATAAACATATAAACCAATTAAATAAATTGGCAAAACAGCAATAATTAATATTAATATATTCATAACATACCTCTAATAAAATTATATCATGAATAAAAAAATAAGACTATATAAAACAGTCTTATTTTGTTACTTTATCTATTATTCCGCCACCTAGGCACAAATCATCTTTATATAAAACACAAAATTGCCCTTCAGTAACTGCCTTTGCAGAATCATATGTCAATTCAATCTCGTTATCACCAATATACTTAACATGGCATGGAATATCTGCTTGACGATATCTAAATTTGCAAGTACACTCCTCTACTCTATCATTAGTTAAAAAATTAAAGTCTTTAATAATTGCTTTATTTGAATATAAATAATTGTTTTCGTCGCCACAACATACGTATAAAATATTCTTATCAAGATCTTTTTTGACAACAAATAGTTTCTTATTAGCACCATTTTTATTTCCTAAATTAAGTCCCTTACGCTGTCCAATTGTATAATACATAAGACCCATATGTTCACCCAACACTATGTTAGTATCAATATCTACAATTTTTCCAGGTTGATTTGGTAAATAATTCTTTAAGAATTTAGTAAAGTTCCTTTCGCCAATAAAACATATACCAGTAGAATCCTTCTTTTTAGCAGTTATTAAATCATATTCGCTTGCTATTTTACGTACTTCTGTTTTTTCGATATCTTGAAGAGGAAATAATACATCTTTAAAGATATCTTTATTTACATAAGCTAAGAAATAACTTTGATCTTTATTTTTATCACTTGCCTTATATAATTTACCATCTATTATTTTAGCATAATGACCAGTTGCTATGTAATCAGCTCCAAGCTCTTTCGCTTTTTTATAAAACAAATCAAATTTAATATATTTATTGCACATAACATCTGGATTAGGAGTTCTACCTTTTTTTAATTCATCTAAAAAATAAGTAAATACATTATCCCAATATTCCTTTACATAATCTACTCTATGTAAAGGAATGCCTATTTTATTACATACTAAAACTGCATCATTATAATCTTGTTCTTGAGGACATATATCATTATCTAAATTGGGATTACCTAAATAATCATTATTAATAGAACTATCCCAATTACGCATAAATAAACCAATAACATTATATCCTTGCTTTTTTAATAAAATAGCTGCAACAGATGAATCTACTCCTCCAGACATTCCTACGACAACCGTTTTCATATAAATCACCTGCAAGAATTATATCATAAAACATAATATTTTACAAATTACTATATATAAAGTTTAATTATCAATTTAATTAATGAAGGTAAAATAAAAGTTTCACATAACGAAGATAATATATTAATAAAAATAGATATAATCAATATAATAGAATAATTTTTCATAAATTTCTTTATTTCAATATTATTTGTATTATTTTTGAATATCAATTTTAACAGTTTTATAGTAAAAGTAATACTATAAATACTCAATATTATAACAGTAACAATATTTAAAAGTTGCCCAAACAAAAGATATATACTAGATATGATTATTCCCTTATATTTATAAGTAACAATAAATGAAGCGACTGAAAAGCCAAAAATAAAACTTTTTAAAAATAATAAACAAATAACAAATATTATTCCTAATAAAGTCATTCCTAATATCCAAATTAAAAAAGTATATATAAAATTAATAGATATGCTATTTTTAAAAACAAGCATATTATTTAAGGTGTTGTTATTAACATTATCAATAAATAACTTAATTTTTTCTATAACTAAATTTTGATCATTAACCCCTATAATTCTCGCAAATATTGCTCCAAAAGTTACACCAATAATTACTATACACAATACAAAATAATTAATATTTTTGTTAGGAAAGATAATTTTAAGAATATTACTATATTTATTTTTCATTCTATTCACCCATAAAATTATATTCTAAACTATTGTAAATATGATAAAATTTAGATATAATTATTAAGAGGTGTAATAAATGAGTAAAAAGAAAAAGAAAAAAGTTAATATTGGAGTTAAAATAATTGGTATTATCATGCTATTATTAATGTTAGCATCTCCATTAGTAGCCATTTTATCATACGTCATAAAATAAAAAGCAACGCCATTAAAGACGAAGCTTTTTTAATTATTATAAAAATTTATTTAATTATATATATTCTTACTAAAAAATATTTATTTTACAATTTTTATATTAATACTACCATTACCTAAATCATCTAAACTATCGATATGTCCAATTTTAGTATAGCTATATGAAGTCTTAAATGATTTATAAAATATAACAAGACAATTATCTCCATATAGCATAACATCTCCAGCATATATATATCCTACATTAATTGCATCCACTGGAAGACTACTATTTAAATATACATATTTTTCATTACCATTTAATTCATTCATATTATATTCTAGAGGTAACATATTAACAAAAGTCTTCGCAGTTTCATTATCTTCTAAATTGATAGTATATTCATGATTATCTATTAATACTTTCACTTCATCAATCACCTCATTTTGTTTATCCATAATAACACTATCTTTTCTTAAATTACCATTTGAATCTATATTCAATTTCTTATTTGTACTACAACCTGTAATTATGAATACACATAAAATAACCAAAATACTATTTATAATTTTATAATTCATTATTTAAAATTATCCCTTAAAAAATTTTCTATTTTATCAAATGGTATTTTATCTTTTTGGTCATATAAATCAGTATGCGTAGCATTAGGTATTATGACTAACTCTTTATTATCTTTATATTTACTATCTCTAATCATATCATCAAAGGCATCTTTTCCCATATAGAATGAATGAGCTTTATCTCCATGAATAATCATTACAGCACTTCTTATTTCATTTGAATAATGAAATAATCTAGTGTTCATCATAGATGTATTAGTTTGAATAGCCCAGCCATTATTAGAATTCAAACTTCTTTTATGATATCCTCTAGGACTTTTATAATAAGCATGATAACCTTGTAAAAATTCTGGAGCATCTTTAGGAAGAGGATCTACTACTCCACCTGCCAAAGCATAACTACCATTTTTATAGTCTTCATTTCTTTGATTATTTAAACTAACTCTTTTATTATATCTAGCCTCTTCACTATCTTCTGAATCAAAATAGCCATTACCAGCAACCCTAGACATATCATACATCGTAGATACAATCGTTGCTTTAACTCTCGTATCAATACAAGCAGTTTCTAGTGCTATTCCTCCCCAGCCACATATTCCTATTATGCCTATTTTCTCACTATCTACATTATCTAAACTTATTAAAAAATCAACGGCCGATTGAAAATCTTCAACATTTATATCATAAGATGTCATATACCTTGGACTTCCACCAGATTCACCTGTAAATGATGGATCAAAAGCAAGCGTTAAAAATCCTCTTTCAGCCATCTCCATCGCATATAATCCACTAGATTGTTCTTTCACTGCCCCATAAGGACCTGATACAGCTAAAGCTGGCAATTTACCTTTATAATTAATAGGCTCATACATATCAGCTACTAAAGTAATTCCAAAATGATTTTTAAAAGTTACTTTTTTGTGATTTACTTTATCACTTAATGGGAATACTTTATCCCAAATATCTACTAAATTCAATTCTTCTTTCATTATCTATCACCTTAATAATATTATATCATAAAAAAAGAGAATTTTTACATTCTCTAAATATCTTGTTTTTTTTTATTTAAATAATCCTTTTATTTTATCCCAAATAGAGACTTTTGCTTTTTCTTTATAATTATTAGATTCAATATCATTGGGCTTTGAAATTGAATCAATCATGAAAATAATTTTAGAACTACTATTTGCATCAACTGGTGATGTATCAACTGTTTTATATTCATCACTTAATTTCATAAGTGCATCAAATTTTCCTTTAAATGAATTAACATCTCCAAGAACTACATTAAATTTATTAAATGAATTTGATAAAGTATTTATTGTATTATCTAAAGTAGTTACTTTTTGATTAATATCATCTTCATAAATATTTAGTAATTCTTTAAGATTAGAATCTATATTCTCCTCACTAAATTCTTTCTCAATTGTATTTTTTACCACTTCATTAGTATACTTTTCAGTATATTTATTTGCTACATCTCTAGCTGTATTATCTATTATTTTATCTGTAGTTTTAGATATATATTCCTTAAGGTCTATATTTAAAGATATATTGTTATCTTCCATTTCAACATTAATTTTTGATATTATTTTTTCTTTTAATTCATTTGAATAATCTAATATTTCTGAATCATTACTTAATATTTCTTTTAACTTAGTATTTAATTCATTTATATAATTATCTACTAAATTACTAATATAATCTTTATCATTTAAACTATTTATAATAGTATTTGGAATATTAGCTTCACTTATATTATTTTTTACTTGATTCAATGTATCTGTTCGTACATCTCCAACAATTCCTAATGCTTGTTCATAAGTAACTCCATATTTTTGAGCAATATCATTAACATATTTTTCATATTCACTTTGTGATACATTATCATTTATACAATCATTTATTTTATTAAATTCTTCGTTAATAATAGTATTTAATTTTTCATTAATACTTTCTTTAAGTAAATTTGTTAGTTCATTTACTTCTGAATCATTAATTAATAAATCATTTAAATTTGTATTAATGACTTTTCCCATTAAATCATCAATATCTAATTCATTAATTACTCTTTTTACTTCTTCATCAATTACTTCTTTTGTATTCTTTTTAGTATAAAATATAAGATCATTTTCTAATTCATCTTTATTTTCTTTTATAACGATACTAGTTTCTTTTGCTATTTCTTCTTCTAACGCTGGAGTAATATTATTAATATTCTTTTCTAAAATTTTTAATAATTGTTCTTTTAATGAATTTTTATCTTGATTTCTATAATACTGATATTTCTCTAATAATTCTTTAATATTAGAATTTTCTAATACTTGTACACTACTATTAATATCATTAATTGCATTAAGAGAATTTAGATTAATATCATCAAATAAATTAGTCGTAGCAACTGAATAAATAGAATTTAATTCAAATGAATCTGTATCATATGTTATTTCTACATTACTTAAATCTTTTAAATCACTTACTTTAAGTGTATCATATAATCCTGGTAAAGATACGGCCATTACAACTGAACCTATACCATTATCAATTATTTTTCCGTTAGTTACTTTAATATTTTTATTATCAGTATTACTTATAATTGTTGATGTAACTATTCCATATGGAACATATATTTTTTCATTTTGACCATTTATATTCATCATTTTATAAGCATTATTTTTATATGTTAAAGAAATCTTTATATTACCTTTTTTACCTAACATTTCATTAACATTTTTTTCTTCACCATCTAAGTAATATTTAACACTAAGACTAACTGGTAAATCTTTACTATATGATCCTTGATAATAAATATCATTACCATTAGTTTCCCATATTAAATCATTACCTTTTTGACTGTACTTTTCATTACCATTTATATTTTTAATGTTATTTAATATTGTTTTATCATTAATTGTATTTCCATTATAATTAAATAAATGTTCTGTAATAGAAGTACTTTCTACTTCTCCTTTTTCATTTAATTTAACATATACACTTTCTTCTTTTGTTAAAGCATATACTCCTGTTGCTTGAAATAATTCACAAATTAATAAAATATACGCTATAATTTTTTTAACTATTTTATTCATAAACTTTTTCTCCCTTCTTAAATCCTAATGTTGTTTTTATTATTATTTTATCAAACATTAATAGCACACTAGGAACTACAAACATAACTACTAACATACTTATAATTGCTCCTCTTGACATAAGTAGGCAAAGTGAACCAATCATATCGATTTTTGATATTGCATATACAGCAAATGTTGCTGCAAAGAAACACATAGCACTAACAAAGATTGATGATACTGATGATGTAAGTGCTTCTCCTACAGCCTCTTCCTTACTTTTTCCATTCTTTCTTTCTTCTAAATATTTTGTTGTTAAAAGAATGGCATAATCAATCGTAGCACCAAGTTGAATTGTACCTATAACAATTGAAGATACAAATGGCATACTTGTGCCATGCCAATACGGAACACCCATGTTTATAAAGATGGCAAATTCTATTGATAAAACAAGTAATATAGATAAACTAAGTGATTTTAATACAAAAAACATTATAATAAAGATAACACCTATAGAAACATAATTAACATTTTTAAAATCAATAGCTGTAATTTCTACCAAATCATTCATTAATGGGCCTTCACCTGCAAGAATAGCATTTTTATCATATTTTTTTATAATGGTATTTAATTTTGATATTTGTTCATTTAACTCATCAGTAGCTATTTCATATTTAGAATTTACTAATATTAATTTGTATTTATCAGTTTCCAACAAATTCCTTATTTTTGATGGAAGTATCTCATTTGAAATACCATATTTATTTAATAAATTACTTGATATAACACTATCAATTCCATGAGTTTCTTCAATTTCATCAATCATCTTATTAATTTTACTATTCTCTATATTAGAATCAATAAGAATCATTGATTGAGATATAAGTCCATAATCTTCTTTTAGTTTTTTACTAACAATTGAATAATTATAATCATCTGGTATTGATGTATCTAACTTATAATATACTTCCGTATTTTTTTGTGATAAATAAGCTGGAAGCATTAGAATTAAGAAAACTATAAATATCCATTTATAACCTTTCATAACAATTGGTTTTACAAATTTAAATTCTGGTATTAAAGCTTTATGTTTTGTCTTTTGAATTAACTTATCAAATATTAGTAATAGTGATGGATATACCGTTAAAACTGTTAATACTCCAAAGACAACACCTTTTGCCATAACTAAACCAATATCTTTTCCAAGTCCAAACTTCATTGTACATAATGCTAAGAATCCAGCGATAGTTGTAAGAGAAGAGCCAACAACTGAAACCATCGTTTCACTAATTGCCACACTCATCGCCTCATCATTTGTTTTATTATCTTTCTTGGCTGCTTCATATTTATGATATAAGAATATTGAAAAATCTGTTGTTACCCCAAGTTGTAAAACAGCTGCTATCGCTTTTGTAATATATGATATTTCGCCAAACATAATATTAGTACCCATATTAAATAATATAGATAATCCAATATTTCCTAAAAGTAACAATGGTACAATATATGAATCTAAAGATAACATTAATACTATTAAGCAAAATATTACTGCTACAGCAACATATGCAAATGTTTGGCTTTCAACCAAGTTTCGCATATCAAGTGACATAGCACTCATGCCACCTACTTTTATGTCATCAGACAATTCTTCAATTGTTTTTACGGCATCGTTAGTTTCTTCATCACTAGTTCCAGTTTCAAATGTAATTAGTAATAATTTTGAGTTATTATTTGATACATGATCTAATAATTTTTTAGGAATCATTTCTAAAGGAATAGTTGTTCCTGTAATATCATTGATGCTGACGACATTAGTAACACAATCTATATTCCTAATTTTGTTTTCCAATTCCACTAACTCTTTTTCACTAACACGGTTATCTACTAAAGAAACTGAGAAAGCACCCATATTAAAATCATCTTTTAAAATATTTTGACCTTTCAATGTTTCAATATCACTTGGCAAATAAACTAAGATATCATAATTTGTTTTAGTCAAACTGTAACCTATTATTGAAGGAATTAACATTAATAAACTTATCAATAAAATAATTATTTTGTTTTTTACTACAAAATTTGAAAATCTCTGCATCTTCCCACCTCAACAATACATTTTATTACTACATACCATAAAATACCACACCACTACTGCATATATGATGGTTATCCAACACTTTTATAAATATATATGTATATTTATCATACATTTTGTATGTTATTTGACTTTTACGAAGTTAAGTTTTATAATTTAGTTTGAAAAGAGGTATTTATATGCAAGAAAAAACTGATCTAAGAGTTATAAAAACTAAAAAAATATTATTTGATTCATTGTTAAAACTTATGAAAAATAAGAATTTTGAAAAAATAAAAATATCTGATATTTGTGAAGAATCACTTATAAATCGTTCTACATTTTATGCCCATTATGAAGATAAATACGAATTATTAATAGACTTATTTGAAGAACAAAAAATAGCTTTATTGAAAAAATTAGAAAACAATGAAAATATTATATTTTCAAAAGAATATATGATGGAATTATTAAATATCTTAATTGATCATATTGACGATAATAGGGAAACCTATAGTGCCATTCTTACTAATAATAGAGATGGTATATTAATTGACTTTTTAATCGACGCTATTGAAAGAGATGTATCCGATAGATTAAAAAATAATAACGAAATTATAGATTCAAATTTACCACTTGATATTATTGTTAAATTTTATGCCGGTGGATTAATTAACATAGGAATTGCATGGATTACAAGAAATGAAAAATATAGTAAGGAAGAACTTTTATCATACATTGACAAATTAATTCCAGATAAAATATAAAAATAAGAGTATTTTTGATTAATACTCTTGTTTTTCTTAATATCTTAATCTTCCAATTAGTTTAAATCACTATTTTTAAATATTGTAACTCCACTAACAAAGAAAAATAATGATAATAATAGTGAATATAATATATGTCTTAGTGGATGAGGATCAACAGTTTGGATATTTAATAACATCATTTGGGAAGTTGGTACTATATCATTTATTATATCAATTGCTTTTTCTTTAACAAATTCAGGTATCCAAGCACTTAGCATCATCATAACAAACATGACAAGAAGTGGCATTAATCCACCTGTTTCTTTTTTTACTGACATTGCAATAAATGTTGTTATGGTTGATAAGGCTATTACAACAAAGATTGATACAAGTATACCAGTCCATAGTGCTTCTTTATTAAGATTAGTAGTTCCTATGAACATAAAATTTGAAATAATTGTTCCTGCCATAAATAATAGTGCACATGCTAAATACATTGAAGTTATGGCTATTTGTTTAGAAAAATATATTCCAAATCTTGTATGACCTACAATTATTTTATTTCTAATTGTATTTTGGGTATAATCTCTACTTATATATAAACCGCCTAAAGCAGATATAAGTAATGTTAAAACCATTGTCCATTCAAATATTCCTTCACATGAAGGATCAGAATTACCTTTATTTAAAATGCCAGTAACAAAACCTAATAAAGTAAGTATTAACAAAGTACTTCTAATATCAAACTTACTGAAAATATTTTTTAATTCTACTTTAATTAATTTACTCATCTTTCTTACCTCCTAGAAGTGAGAAGAAATAATGTTCTAGATTCTCTTCATTTTCAGTTAATTTAATTACTGAAATACCTTTTTCATGTAGTTGTAATACTAATGGTGTTATTGCTATTTCTCCGTAAATATTAGCAGTTGTATCATTTATAAGTTTATAATTATAATCATTATCCCTAAGAACTCTTTCAAGTGGTTTATCAGTTATGATATTGATACTTTTTTTCGAGTCTTCTTCAAACTCTTCGGCACTCATTTCTTTGATTATCTTACCATCAGCAATAAAGCCATAATGCGTAGCTACTCTCGATAGTTCATCTAAAATATGACTTGATATTAAAATAGTTATATTTTTTTCTTTATTTAATTTTTTAATTAATTTTCTAATTTCTACGATACCTTCTGGATCTAATCCATTTATTGGTTCATCTAAAACTAAGAATTCAGGACTACCACATAATGCAACCGCGATTCCTAATCTTTGACGCATACCAAGCGAGAAATTTTTAGCCATTTTTTTACCAGTATTCTCTAAACCTACCAATTTTAATAAATCATTTATAGTATTGTAATCTTTAATGCCAAGAATGTCATATTGCATTTTTATATTTTCATATGCAGTTAAATCATGAAATATAGATGGAGTTTCAACAACTGCTCCCATTTTTTTACGAGCATTACTAATATTATTATCTTTATAACTAATCCCATATATTTTAAAATCACCACTTGTAGGTGTTTGTAACCCACTTATAAGTCTAATTAAGGTTGTTTTACCAGCCCCATTTTTACCAACGAATCCATAAATAGAGCCTTTTGGAACATGCATAGTTAATCCATTTAAGGCTTTAAAATCTTTATATTGTTTTCTTAAATCATTTGTTTCTAAAATATACTCCACTTTTATTCCTACCTTTCATAGATATTATAACACAAATAATAATATAAATTTTATTAAATTATATTGTAAGACTACTAAAAAGGAACTGATTACCCAATTCCTAATATCTTAATCTTCCAATCTATTATATTCATATACTAATGGCAAATTAATTTTCCTGTATTAGAATTTGCACCATAGATAGTACAACTTGTTTCATAATGTAAACTAGTGTATCCGTTAGTTTTTGTATCACCGTTATAACTACCATCTGTACAAGTATAAGTATTCCCGTCTGAAATAGTTTTACATTGACCATTAGTAAATATTTTGTTTAAAATGGCAATATTACTATTATGATATGCACCATTAGTAGATCCTTCAATACAATATATTTTATTATCTTTTAATATGCATGCATATGCTCTTGATATTGTATTACCAGAAAGTACTAATCCAAAGAAATTATGTCTTTGTTTTCCTCCTGCTGTTTTTAAATTGTTGATATCCTTTGTATAATCACTAGGAGATAAAGTGGCTCCTAAAGTTTTTGCTTTATCACCTTCATCACTAAAATATGCATATACACAACCATCACAATTAATTACTTCTTCTACAGTCACAGTTTTTTCATCTGTTGGACCATTATCATCATTATCAAATTCAATAATTTCATCATCATCTACATAATTATTGTTTGAATTGTTTTGTTGATTGTTGTTTTCTTTTTCTTCATATTTTTGTTCTTGTTGCCCATTGTTATTTTGCTTTTCTCCATTAGAACCACATCCAGTAACACTAAACAATAATATTAAAGAAAAAAATAGCAGTAACATTTTTTTCATAATAAGTTCACCTCATATATAGTATATCACATAAAAAAAGAATTTTTACATTCTCCTAATATTTTAATCTTCCGACTATCTTTTTATAAAAGGAAATGTATAATTAATCCAGCCAAAGAACAGATTATTAGTGCTAATGATTCCCCTATAAAAAATCCTTTTATATGAAACCAATAATTGTGATATTCATCTACCATATCTTCTGTTCCTTTAAATACAAATTGTTTATCATGACAAAACCATATTATATCAAGTACAACAGCATCCCATAAATTAACTATTGTCCATAGTAAAAAACTATAACCAAAGCTTTCCAAAAATGTTTCATATCCATTTACATAACGTAATAAAACACATAATATTATTAGGAATAAAATCGAAGCAAAAATTTTTGCAACTATTTTATTTTCTTGAGTTGGAATGTTGTCTTTATATTCTTTTAATGTTTTTACTCTTTCTTGAATTTTAGGAGGATAATTATATAAAATCTTAATTGGTTCTCTAGACATTATATAAACCATTATAGTAAATATTAAACACAATACTACACTTTCAATAATTAATATCATTTTATCAACTCCTATAATTAATTATAACATAAAAGAACGAATTTTCGTCCGTTCTGTATATCTTAATATTCCGATTATTTGTTTTTCTCTACATCTTGCCAATTTTTATTATTTAAAAGTTCTGCATCATCTCCAATAAATACTTTACTTGCTTCTTCATCACCTTTTAATTGATATAACATCCATGCTGTCATATAAGAATCAGTTTTTTCAAGCATATTTTCATGCTCTGTTCCTACTGATCTTGCACGAACTTTAAATACATCATCTGATATTTTATTAT
>ERZ842401.741-NODE-741-length-47990-cov-8.417670_pt1 | contig 47990 bp, 43 predicted proteins | sample MGYA00521270_ERZ842401 | MGnify/ENA primary metagenome ERZ842401 (study PRJEB31892, sample SAMEA3878208) | bioreactor metagenome | biome: Moose rumen | place: Sweden | collected 2011-10 | study: EMG produced TPA metagenomics assembly of the PRJEB12797 data set... | reverse complement strand
TTCATAGCGCGGCAACAAAGATTTCAGCGCAATTAAATTATCGCCGTGAATAATTTTATTGTCAGAATTGCCAATAGAAAATTTTTTGTCAAGGAAATGGTAAGAAACTTTCTGATGATAATTAACAACTTTATCTTCACCGAGCCAACTAAGATTGGGCAAAATAATTTTTCCCCTCTAAATAAGTTTTTCCAACGTGTCAAATAAAACTTCAGGATTAACAGGCTTGCTCAAATGTGCGTTTAAGCCGCTTTGTAAACTGCGTTGCACATCTTCATCAAAGGCGTTGGCAGTCAGGGCGATAATTGGAATAGTTTTGGCGTCAGGGCGATTGAGTTTTCTAATCGCTTGAGTTGCCTCTAAGCCGTCCATTTCCGGCATCCTCATATCCATTAAAATTGCGGCGTAGTAACCAACGGGCGATTTTTCAAACATTTCAAGCGCAATTTTGCCGTTTTCGGCGTGTTCAGGCTCAACGTCCCGCATTTTCAAAACTTCCATCATAATTTCTGCATTAACAATCATATCTTCAGCCAACAAAATTTTCTTGCCGGTTAAGTCAGCTTTTTCTTCAGTAACTTTGGCAAGGGCTTTTTTCTTTTTGAGCGCGTTTTTAAATTCGTCCAGCAAGTGTCCTGAAAACAACGGCTTTGCAATGAAACTATCGACGCCCGCTTTAATCGCCTCTTCTGATATATCGTCCCAGTTGTACGCCGTCAAAATAATTATCGCCGTATCGTCGCCGAGTATTGAACGAATTTGCCTTGAAACTTCCACGCCGTCCATTTCCGGCATTTGCCAATCGACGATTATTAAATTGTACGGTTCACGTCGCGCAGATTTAACTTTAATCATTTCCAGCGCGTCTTTGCCGCTAAGCGCAGTTTCTGCCGCAATTCCAATTTTTTCCAAAACAAGTTTTGCGTGGTCGCAAGCAATGGGATCATCATCAATAATTAAAACATTCATATTCAGCGGGTTAATTTCAATATCATCATCGGCAATATTTTTTCTGTCAGAATCAGTCAAAGTAACCGTAACAAAGAAAATTGTACCCGCGCCTTTTTCACTTTCGACTTCAATTTTGCCGTTCATCATTTCGACAATATTTTTTGTAATTGCCATGCCCAAGCCGGAACTGCCGTATTTGTTCGCATTGCCGGAATTTTCTTGACTGAATGTATCAAAAATCTTTGGTAGAAATTCCGCACTCATACCAATTCCCGTATCTTTGATTGTAAATTTGAAAGTTGACTTTTCGGCGAAGTTTGCAGTTTTTTCAACAATAAAATCGACGCTGCCGCCTTCAGGGGTAAACTTTATTGCATTGCCCAAAATATTTATCAAAACTTGCTTAAGTTTCATAACGTCGCCAATGTAATAATCGTCAACTGCGCCAATGATTCGGCAGTTGTAAGTTAAATTCTTTTCGTGGCACTGCCCGCCAAACATTGTGTTAATCTGTTCAATCAATTCAGAAAAAGAAAATTCTTCATTCTTCAGCGTCAGGCGTCCGCTCTCAATTCGGCTCATATCCAAAATATCATTTATCAAGCTAAGCAAATGTTGCGCGGAACTGTCAATTTTTTTCAGATAATCTTTAACCTTGTCGGGAGTTTCCGGCACATTCATTGCAAGATTATCAAGCCCGATAATTGCGTTCATAGGTGTTCTAATTTCGTGGCTCATATTCGACAAGAAAATAGTTTTGGCAGTGCTAGCCTCTTCAGCGGTTTTCAGTGCGTCATTTAACGCTTGATTTTTTGCAAGGGCGTCGCGCATTTCTTCATCAATATCTGTAAAACCTGCGCCGACTTTGTGAATTTGGTTATCTGTGCGTTGTTCAGCGTGTCTAACGCCCGCCATTCTAAGCATTTCATAACTTTCTTTGTCGCCGTGTTTCGCCAAATATCTGTAGGAAATGACAGGATTTTTGAGAAGACCTGCGCGAATATTTTTTGGCTCAATGAATTTCAAAAATTCGGCGCGGTATTCTTCAGTAACATATTTAACCGCGTAACTGTTGAAAGCCTCACTGAATTTGAATTTTTCGCCTTCGTGCTTGGAGTTTTCAATTTTTGAATCTTCACGGTAACAAATTCCCTCGTCTTCGTCCAAGTCGATATAGTAAACACTGCGATAATCTGACGCAAGCGCGGTTATCATATTGTCTTGACGATTTTTAACCTGTTCCTGCGATAAAAGCTCTTCTTGCAGTGCAAGTTGTTCCTCAAGTTCCTGTTGTTTGACGCGGTTTTCAGTTTCAGAAACTTCCTTTTCAAGATTTAATTTTGCGGCGCGTCGAATTTGAATAAGCATAATTCCAAAAACCGTAACAAGTACCAACGCCGTTAAAATTGACTGCGTTAAATTGCGTCTGATAATTCCGGCGGAAATGGAGCTGACTTGATCACTGATGATACTTTCACGAATAAAATAAGTTAAAAACCAATCCGTACCGTGAACCGGCACATAGTACATTGTCCCCATAACGCCATCATAATCGAAGGAAACGTAGCCTTTGCGCCCTTCGGCAAAGTCTTTTTTCATTTCGCCAATAGCATTTCTATTTTCAAGTCCGGCGTGTCCCAATTCGGTAAAAAGATTGTTGCCGCCTGCAAGTCCGCCCAATACAACATTTGTTAAAGACGTGCCGTCAATCGTGTAAATGTTGCAAAAAGTTGTTGTACCCGTAACCTGAATTGAGGCATATTCAAGCAAACTGTTAATGCTGACTTCCATAAAGCAAGCAACAAGATTTTTTCCTTCAAAAGGCAGATTATCAACCGGCATAACTACGACGAGTTTTTTATTGTTGCTGTTGAGATTTTTTATAAAAATTGTGGAGTCCGAAAAATTTGTATAATCGAAGTTGTAAAGTGAAATATCGTTGCGCGTTCCCATCGCCGTATAAATTAAGCCGTCATTTGCAACGAAGGCGAATTTTTCAAAGTTGTAAATTTTTTTAATTCGTGTTTGATACGCTTGCAACTTTTCGAGGCTTGATAAATCGTCTTTAGTCATAAGGCTTAAAGCGTTGTCAATGTTATGGATATAATTATTCAAGGCGGATGCTACAACTTGTTCGCGCCGCCCCGCCAATTCGTCAAGATACATAAGGCTGACAGTACGCACGGCGTTTTCTGTATCATTGCTGGCACTGTTGCCGCTCCAAAATGTTCCAATCATCAAAATCAGTGCAACAACTACGCTGCCAATAACAGCCGCTTTCATAACACTATTTTTTTGTTCAGTTTCCATTAAAGCTTCCTCCTTTTCAGGTTATTTTAAATAATACATTGAATTAAAGAATTGTCAAACTGCGAAAAATTTTTTATAATTCGGCAGAGGTGTTTTTAATGGATAACAAGATAGTTGTTGCCATTGGCGCAGCGGTTTTAGTTGCAATTTTTATTATTGGCGGCTCGTACAATTCGCTGAACAGTGCAAAAATCGAAGTTGAGGCGCAGTACGGACAAGTTGAAAATCAAATACAACGTCGCGCAGATTTAATACCAAATTTAGTTTCGACGGTTAAAGGTTATATGCAGTACGAAGAAAAAGTTTTAACTGAAGTAACAGAGGCACGGACAAAAGTTTTAAACGCAGGAACGCCTGACGCCAAAAACGCGGCTGACGGCGAATTAACGGCGGCTTTAGGACGTTTAATCGCAATTTCTGAAAATTATCCCGAATTAAAATCTGACACACATTTTACAGAATTGATGCGGGAAATTGCAGGCAGTGAAAATCGAATTGCAGTAGCTCGCAAGGATTATAATTCTGCAATTCGTGATTATAATTTGGCAGTTCAAAATTTTCCCGGCAATATTTTTGCAAAGTTTTTCGGTTTTCAGCCAATGAATCAATTTGCGGCTGAAGAATCGGCGCACGAAGTACCGCAGGTAAATTTCTGATGAAATTTTATCTTGTTAAAAATATAAATTGCACCTAATAAACAATTAACATTTGTTTGGCGCGTCATCGGTTTCAGATAGACACGTTTATTAAGAGTTACAGGAAACTAGGATAGATAGGAAGAGTAGGAATAACTCAACCCCGAGAAACCCTGACGCGCCGTAAGCATTTTCTTTTGTTACTTTTCTTTGGGGCGACTGCCAAAGAAAAGTAAATTTAAAAATAAAAAAAATCATTAAAGCATATTAGGTGATTTTCCAATGAGAAAAATTTTTTTACTGACGGCAATTTTTATTTTGATGTTTGAAAGTTTTGCATTTGCGGCAGAAATTCCAAACGCTCCAACTAAAAATATTTACGTTGCAGATTATGCCGCAATGATTGACGACGCTACAAAAAATCAAATTCTGGAAATTGGCGGCGAACTTGACAAAAAATATAAAGCGCAGATTGTAGTTGTAACGATTGAAACTTTGGACGGCAATAGCATTGAAGAATACGCCAACGACCTTTTCAGAAATTGGGGAATTGGTGACAAAAATTTAAATAACGGCGTTTTGCTTTTAATTGCAAAGGAAGACCGCAAATTTAGAATTGAAGTTGGCTACGGACTTGAAGGCGCAATTACTGACGGCTACGCGGGCGAAATTTTGGACGGTATGACAAATTATTTTCGTGAGGGCGATTATTCGGCGGGAATTTTGCAAGCTTACGGCGAATTAACGCGCAAAACTTACGAAGAATACGGCGGCGAAGTTCCGGCAAATGTTCCTGAACCGAAGCCGCCGGAAGAAGAAAGCGTACTTGATATTATTCTCGGTATGATTTTTTGCATAGTTATATTTGTAGTATTTTACTATTTCTTTAAATACGTGGTTATTTTTCCAATAGCGGTTATCGTGTTTATCTTCGCCGCGATATTGCACCTTGCAACGCATGGAAAATACGGCACTTTGAGTTTTGGAAATCTTTACTTTACAATGACGGAATTTATCAGTTTAAATTTATTCAGTGGCGGCAACTTCGGCGGCGGAAGAAGTGGCGGCGGCGGCGCAAGCGGCGGCTGGTAATTTTTTAATTTTACTGTTGGCGGTTGATTATGGAAAATAATTTAGAATTTGCGAAAAAATTATGTGAACAAAATAAATTGCGCTGGACTTCGCATATAATGATGAGAATTTTACAGCGCGGAATTTCTATTTATGATGTTAAAACGGCAATTTTGAACGGCGAAATTATTGAAGATTATCCAAATGATTATCCTTATCCCAGTTGCCTTTTGATTGGTAAAAACTTTAACGGGCAATTTCTTCACGTGGTAATTGGATTTGGCGAAAATGAATTATGGCTGATAACTGCCTATAAACCTTCAGCCGAAAAATGGGAAATGGATTTAAAAACTCGAAAGGATGAAAAAATTTGAAATGTTTTATGTGTAAAGGCGAATTGGAAAATAAACTGACAAATTTTTTATTGGATTTAGGAACGTGCATTATTATTGTAAAAAATGTTCCTTCGCAAGTTTGCACCCAATGCGGCGAAGTTTCTTACAGTGATGAAGTTGCACGTAACCTTGAAAAGATTGTAAATTCGACGCGCAGTAATAGTGCCGAAATTGCAATTTTTAATTATGAAACTCAAATTGCAGCTTAAGGAAGGTGTTTTTAGTGGCAGATGAAAGATTAATAGTAGCGTTGGACTTCCACAAAATGGACGACGTGAAAAATTTGGTAAACTCTCTTGGCAACAGCGTAATTTTTTACAAAGTTGGAATGGAACTTTTTTACAGCGTAGGCACTGAAGTTGTAACGTGGCTTAAGTCTCAAAATAAAAAAATTTTTCTTGATTTGAAATTGCATGATATTCCAAACACGGTTGCGGGCGGTTTATGTTCGTTGATGAATTTGGGCGCAGATATTTTGAACGTACACGCGGCGGGCGGCTTTACAATGATGAAAACTGCCGCAGAAAGACTGCGCGAAGAATCTGCAAAGTTGGGAATTGTCAAGCCGAAACTTATTGCAATAACAGTTTTAACAAGTATAAATCAAGCCGAATGGTGCGGCGCGTTGAAAATTTCTGAACAAGTGGTACAATTTGCCAAAACTGCAAAAGACGCGGGACTTGATGGCGTTGTTGCATCTCCACAGGAAGCCGCTTTAATTCGTGAGGCTTGCGGCAAAGATTTTCTGATTGTAACGCCGGGGATTCGTCCTGCAGGTAGTGATATTAACGATCAAAGTAGAATTTCTACGCCCGCCGCCGCAATTCAAAACGGCGCAAATTATTTGGTCGTTGGCAGACCAATTCGCGCCGCCGAAAATCCTAAACTTGCTGCAGAAAAAATTTTGGCTGAAATTAAATGAATTTATTGAGCCTGTTTAGCGGTTGCGGCGGATTAGATTTAGGCTTTAAACGTGCGGGTTTTAAAATTCCTGTTGCCAACGAAATTGATAAAAATATTTGGCAGACTTTCAAAATAAATAACCCTGAAACTTATCTTATTGAAGACGACGTAAGGAAAATTTCCCAAGAAAATATTGAGCCGTTTTTTAATGGAGAAATTACGGGAATGATTGGAGGTCCGCCTTGTCAATCGTGGTCAGAAGCCGGAAATTTAAGCGGTATAAATGACGAACGCGGCAAATTATTTTTTGACTATGTAAGGCTTTTGAAAGAAATTAAGCCCCAATTTTTTCTTGCCGAAAATGTCAGCGGTATGCTTGCCAAAAGACATTCTGTAGCTGTCAAAAATATTTTAAATTTATTTGAAGAATCAGGCTACAATGTTTCCTTGACAATGGCAAATGCAAAAGATTATGGCGTGGCAGAGGAACGTAAGCGAATTTTTTTCATTGGCTTCAGAAATGATTTAAATATTGCTTTTAAATTTCCAAAAGGTTCAACTGCTGATAATTCAAAAAAATTAACTCTTCGTGATGTCATTTGGGATTTACAATTTAGCGCAATTCCTGCCGCAGAAAAAAATTATCACAATACTAAAGCCATTAACAACAACGAGTATTTTATCGGCGGTTTTTCGCCAATTTTTATGAGTCGTAACCGCGTAAAAAGTTGGGACGAACAAGCTTTTACCGTGCAAGCGTCGGGGCGTCAATGTCAACTTCATCCGCAAGCTCCCAAAATGATAAAATTCGGGAAAAATGAATGTCGTTTTGTATCAGGTAAAGAAAATTTGTATCGCCGAATGACTGTTAGAGAAATTGCGCGGATTCAAGGATTTTCTGACGATTTTAAATTTATTTACAAAAATGTTGACGATGCGTATAAAATGATTGGAAATGCCGTGCCGGTAAATCTTGCTTATGAAATTGCCGTTGCAATAAAATCTGTTTTGGAGGATAAATTTTGAGCAACAAAAGTAACAATCAAGGACGCGCCTATGAATTTGTTTGGATTGAAATTTTATATCAAGCTTTGCAAAGTATTCGTCCGATAAAAATTATAAAAAATTCTTCATTCGACGCAAATAAAAACTGCTTTGAATTTTTGTCTGAAGATCAAAAAAATTTATATAAAATTTCTGCAAAGTCTGCACTGGACACAATTTTTGAACTTGAACCTAGAATTTGTGAAATTGCAGATGATGAATTGACTTTAGAAATTTTAAAAGATGAATTTGGAATTAAAGGCGACGTTAGAGATATTGTTATTCGGCGCAAAAATTTAAACTGGGAAATTGGATTGAGTGTCAAACATAATCACGACGCTGTAAAACACAGTCGATTAAGCCATAAAATTGATTTTGGCAAAGAATGGTTTGAACGCCCTTGCAGTAATGAATATTGGCAAGCCGTCAATCCTATTTTTGACAGATTGAAAAAATTGAAACTTGAAAAAGCCAAATGGGCAGAAATGGCTGACAAAAATGAATCCGTGTACATTCCTATTCTTCAAGCATTTGTGGACGAAATAAATAACACTTATGAAGTTGATAAAAATATTCCGCGCAAAATTGTAAAATATTTGATTGGCGTCAAAGATTATTATAAAATTATAAGCCACGATAGCGAACGCCTTACAGTTATTCAAACTTTTAATTTGCATGGAACGTTGAATCAGCCAAGCCAAAAAGCTTTATCTGTAATTACCGTTCCAAAAGTTTTATTACCTACGGAATTAGTTGCACTGAAATTTAAAAATAACAGTCAAAATACTGTCGAAATGTATTTAAATAACGGATGGCAACTTAGTTTCAGAATCCACAACGCAAGCTCCAAAATTGAACCCAGTTTAAAATTTGACGTTCAATTTATTGGTATGCCTCCAAGTGTTATCAGTTTAAAATGTTTTTGGAAAAATTTTATTTAAAGGAGAGATTTTTATGACTGAAAAAGAAGTTTACAACTTGCTTGTAGAAACGGGCGCAATAATGGACGGACATTTCAAATTAACGTCAGGCTTGCACTCCCCTCATTATGTAGAAAAATTTAATGTATTGCAGTTGCCTCACGAAACTGAAAAACTTTGTAAAGCCATTGCGGAACATTTCAAAGACGCAAATATTGAAACTGTTGTTGGACCTGTAACGGGCGGAATAATTTTGGCACACGAAACAGGCAAGGCACTTGGAACACGCGCAATTTTTACCGAGCGTGTTGAAGGTAAGATGACGTTCAGACGCGGTTTTAATTTGCACGAAGGCGAGCGCGTTTTGATTGTTGAAGACGTTGTAACAACCGGCGGCTCTGTTCGTGAAGTTATCGACGTTGTAAAAGAATTTGGCGGCGTTCCAGTAGCGGTTGCAATGTTGGTTGACAGGAGCGGCGGCAGGGCAACTTTTGAAGACGTGCCGAATTTTGCGCTGTTGCATATGGACGTTGAAACTTATGAGCCGGAAAATTGCCCGCTTTGCGCTAAAGGTATACCGCTTACTAAGAGAGGTTCGACAGGCAAAAAATAGGGGCTAGGGATTAGGAGTTAGGGATTAGGGATTTTTTCTAATCGCTAAAACCTAACACCTAACACCTAAAATGGGGGATATAATGTTAAAAAATTTATCCGTGTGGAATTTCGCGCTGATTGAACACGCCGAACTGGAATTTGGCGAAGGTCTGAATATTTTGACGGGCGAAACGGGCGCGGGAAAATCGATTCTGATTGACGCCTTGAGCGCGGTACTTGGACAGCGAATTGGTACAAATTTAATTCGTACCGGCTGCGAAAATCTGCGCGTCGAGGCAGTTTTTTTATTGGAGGAAAATTCAAACGCCCGAAAAATTCTTTCTGAAATTGGAATTGATATTGACGAAGAAAACACCGTCATAATTGCGCGTAAAATCGCCCGTAGCACGCGCAACAACTTAATTACTATAAATGATTCGCACGCTACATTGAACGCCTTAAAACGCCTCTCAACGGCTCTGGTAGACGTTCACGGACAAAACGAAAATCTTGCAATTCTGCGCGAAGAAAATATTTATAATTTAGTTGACAATGCAGATAAAAAAATTTCCGGCGCGTTGCAGGATTATCAAAAAATTTTTTATTCGTGGACGGCGCAAGTTAAAAATCTTGAAACTAAAAAAAATGCAATGGCTGAAAGTGAACAGCGGCTTGATATGTTGCGTTGGCAGGAGCAGGAAATTTCGCAAGCAGATTTAAAACCAAATGAAGATGAAGAAGTTGAAACTGAACTGCGTAAACTTTCAAACGCCGAAAAAATTTCTGCACACGTTGAAGAATCTTGCCAACTTTTAAACGGCGATTCAGATTTAAATATTTTAACCGCGCTTGCCAAAGTCGAAAAAAATTTAAACGACGTTGCAAAGTACGACGAAAAATTAAATCCTGCGCGAAAACTTTTAGAGGAGGCGGCAATTTCACTGCAGGAGGCTTACAGCGATATTAGAGCGTATGCTGATACGTTGGAATTTTCGCCCGCAACTTTAGAAACTCTGCAAAATAGATTGGCTACAATTTGGCAACTTAAAAGAAAATACGGCGATTCAGTAGAAAAAATTTTGGCGCACTTAGAAAAAGTTCGTGCAGAAATTTCGGCGATTGAAAATTTTGATTCAGATATTGAAAATTTGCAGAAATTAATTTCAACGCTTGAAACGCAAGCTAAAAGCCGCGCTGAAATTTTATTTGAGCTTAGAAAAAAATCTGCCGAAAAAATTTCTAAAACCATTGAAAAGGAAATTCGGCGGCTCGGTATGGCAAAGGCAAAATTTATCGTGACTGTTGACGCGGCGGAAAATTTAACTTCAAACGGCGGCGATACTGCAGATATTTTATTTTCTGCGAACGTTGGCGAAGATTTAAAATCGCTGTCAAAAGTTGTATCCGGCGGCGAACTTTCCAGAATTGCGCTTGCGATTAAAACAGTTTCAGCAGGGCGCGAAGATTCAGCCGGTACAATGGTTTTTGATGAAATTGATACAGGATTGGGCGGCACGACGGCTAAAGTTGTTGCAGAATGTATCGCCAAAGTTTCAAAGTACAAGCAAGTTTTGTGCGTTACACATTTGGCGCAAATTGCCTGTATGGCTGATACTCACTTGCAAATTTCAAAATCTGACGACGGCAACCGCACTGTTACTGAAGTTAAAATTCTTGACGAAAAAAGCCGCGTGAATGAAATTGCGCGTATGGCGTCCGGCGCAGAAAATAAAGTTTCAATAAAAAATGCTGATGAAATGATTCAATCTGCTAAAAAAATTAAATTGCAAAATTTAAATCTGTGATATAATTGGAAAAAATTTTGGAGGGTTTAAATTGGCTGATAACGACGATAAAAATTTAGTTGAGAAAAAAATTTCAAGTGCAAATGTTTTTGACGGCGTACTGCTTCACGTTTTTAAAGATGAAATTGAGCTTCCAAACGGACACAAGGCAATTCGTGAATGGATTAAACATCCCGGCGCGTCTGCGGTTATTCCAATTCTTCCGAACGGGCAAATTATTTTAGTTAAGCAATATCGTTATCCCGTCGCGCAGGTTACGTTGGAAGTTCCCGCCGGTAAACTTGATAAACCTGATGAAGATCCGCTTGAATGTGCCAAACGTGAACTTTCAGAGGAAACCGGCTACACCGCCAAAAAGTTTTGGAAACTTATCACCATTGCAACAACTGTTGGATTCAGTAATGAATTAATTCACTTGTACGCGGCGCAGGATTTAATTTCAGGTAAGCAACACCCTGACGACGACGAATTTATTAACTGCGTGAAAATTCCGCTTGCCGACGCCGTGAAATTTATTGAAGACGGCAAAATTATGGACTGCAAGACGATTATTTCTATTTTAATGTTGGAAAAATATTTGGAGATGGATAAAAATGCTTAGAAAAATTTTTTCAATAGCGTTGATAATTTTTGCGATAAATTCTGTAGCGTTCGCAAATTCCACTTTCAAAATTGTAAATGAAACGGGAAAAACTATCACGCAAATTTATATTTCGCCGATTGCTGAAAATAATTGGGTAATGCAAACTTTTGGCGATTTATACGACGGCGATTATATTTTTATAGAATTCGATCCTTCGCCGTTTTTGCCGCGTCCAATCCTGCGCTATTTTGATATTGGCGTAAATTACGATGATTTTACTCAAGAAACTTGGTTTGGCTTAGATTTGTACAACTATGAAGAAATTCATTTGCAACGCGGAAATTTTTCAGTAACTTATAAATAATAAACGAAGGGGGACTTTTGAATTTGGATAATTTTTTTATAGGTGCGATAACAAGCCTGCCCGGAATAATAATCGCAATGGTAATTCATGAATGGGCACACGCTCGCGTAGCTTACGCGCTGGGCGATTTTACGCCAAAAATGATGGGGCGATTGACTTTAAATCCTGCCGCGCATATTGATCCAATAGGATTGTTACTGCTTTTCATTGCACATTTCGGCTGGGCAAAGCCGGTACAAATAAACCCGTACAATTTCAGCAACCCGCGCCGAGACGATATTTTAGTTTCGCTTGCGGGACCCGGAGCAAATTTTATAACGGCGTTTGTAACTTTGATTTTTATGGCGATACTGACGAAATTTAATTTTCCAATGTCCGAAGGAATGTATTTAGTGTTTAGCGGGATTATGATAATCAACATAAATTTTGGGATTTTCAATCTGTTGCCAATACCGCCTCTGGATGGTTCGCACGTTTTGAGACAACTTTTGCCGGAAGAATTGGCAATAAAATTTGATGAACTTCAACGCTACAACATGATAATTTTAATAATAATTTTGATGACGCCGGTTGTAAGTTGGATTCTTGTACCGATTCAAAGGCTGATACTTGGGATTTTCTCCGGCATTATTGGAATTATTTTCTAAGGTGGAGCAATGAAAATTTTTGTAGGGTTGGGAAATCCCGGCGCAGAATATGCAAATACAAAACACAATGTGGGCTTTACGTTGGCTGACAAATTGGCGGCTGAACTTAATGCAACAGATTGGCGAAATAATTTTAACGCGCTTGTAGCTGAAACTTTTTTTGAAGGCGAAAAAATTTTGATAGTGAAGCCGCAAACATTTATGAATTTGAGCGGCGAAGCGGTTGTACCTGTTGCAGATTTTTACAAGATTGACTTAGAAAATTTAATTGTAGCGCATGATGATATGGATTTACCCGTTGGAATGATTAGACTTCGCCCAAAAGGAAGTAGCGGCGGACATCGTGGCGTTGCGTCTATAATTCAACATTTTGGCGGCTTGCAAAATTTTCCGCGTGTAAGAATTGGAATTGGACGCCCGCCGGAAAATTGGACGGTTAATAATCATGTTTTGAGTCCGTTTAATGTAGAAGAAGTGCCGAAAATTTCAGCGGCGATTGAAAGCCTTGTACCTGCGGTAATTTGTATTTTTCGTGAAGGAATTAACAACGCGATGAATAAATATAATCCGCGTAAATTAGGGGTTAGGGATTAGGTATTAGGTGTTAGGGTGGCGCGTCATAGGTTTCAGATAGAGGGGAAGACTAGGAATAAGGAAGATTAGGATAGAGGGGAAGAGTAGGAATAACTCAACCTTGAGAAACCCTGACGCGCCTGTAAAAGCACTTTCTTTTGCTTCTTTTCTTTTTGCTTTGGAAAAGAAAAGAAGATATAAAAAATAAAAAAAGGAGCTTAAAAAATGATAAGAGTGCTATTGGCTGAAGATGATCAGAAATTGGGCAAACTGATAAATTATATGCTGATGCAAAATCGCGTACAAGTAGAATGGATACAAAACGGCGCGGATATTTTTGAATATGCAATGTATTCGGAGTACGATATATTAATTTTGGATTGGATGATGCCGAATGTAACGGGGATTGATGCTTGTAGACAGTTGCGCGAAAATGGCTACGAAAAAGCAATTTTAATGTTGACAGCCAAAGATTCAATCGAAGACAGAGTAACGGGACTTGACGCGGGCGCGGATGATTATTTGGTAAAACCGTTTGAATTTGATGAACTTTTGGCGCGGCTTAGAGCGTTGAGCCGTCGCAGTACTCAAAAGATTCAGCAAGAAGTAGTTGAAGTCGGAAGTTTCACTTTAAACCGTACAACAAAAGTATTAAAGAAAAAAAATCAGGTAATTCAACTTTCGCCGCGTGAATTTCAGCTTTTCGATTTACTTTCACAAAATTTGGGCGTAGTTGTACCGCGTGAAATTATTTTGGATAGAATTTGGGGAAGTGAGCGCGATATTACTTCCAACAACATTGATTCATATATGAAAATTCTCCGTAAAAAGTTAAACGACGTAGACGGCAGTATAACGATAAAAACCGTGCGCGGAATTGGTTACCGGCTGGAGGCTTAATTAGTGGAAATTTTCCGCAATAGTCGGCTTAGATTGACGCTTATTTATTCTTCAATAATGTGCGTATTTTTAATTGTGCTGATAGTTGGCGTACAAAAAATAATGGGCTGGTCGTTTGATTCCGAACAACAGCGCGAACTTTCAGACGCGGCAGAAGGTATAGCAGAGGCGCAAGCTTATCAAATTCAACACCCGAACGCTACCATTGATGAAAATCGATATTACCGCAACACTAATGACAGATTATTTTTTTACGTTTTTGACAGATGGGGGCAACTTGTAGGATTTGTGCGTGCGTCAGTAAAAGTTGAGCCGTTCATTTTGGAATATATGAACGCTGAAATGTTGCCTATAGGCGAAACAAATGTTTTTTCGTATCCAAACGAAAACGGGCGAATGACAAACATAATGATGACTTCCCGCAAAATCCGTATTGACGATATTGAACAAACAATTTATGTAGGTAAAGATGTTACGGCGTTATATTCCGGTTTGAAAAAAGCAACAATCGCACTGATAATTTTGGGCGTGTTGTCGTTAATACTAGCTTCAATAATTGGACACATAATGGCAGGGCGTGCAATGATACCAATGAGCGAGGCGTACAAAAGACAAAAACAATTTGCCGCCGACGCGTCGCACGAATTGCGAACGCCGCTTGCAGTTATAATGGCGTCAGCTGATTTACTTTTAGCAGATAAATCGATAGAAAATCCAATCCTGCGCGAAGTTATCGAAGACTTAAAAGGCGAAGTCAAAAAAATGTCCAAACTCGTCAGCGATTTATTAACCATTGCCCGAAGTGATAACAACGCAATTAAAATTAAAATTCAAAAACTGGATTTGGGCGAACTCCTTGAACAAAATATTAGGATGATGACGCCGCTTGCCGAAAAAAAAGGCGTTGAACTTTCAGGCGTCAATATCAGAAAATGTTACATTCAAGGCGACGAACAGAAAATTAAACAGCTGATTTTAATTTTGGTTGACAATGCAATTAAATATACTTTGAGCGGCGGAAAAGTTTTAGTGAAACTTGAAAAAGCCGGAGACAGTAACGCAATTTTTTCAGTGCAAGATAGCGGAATTGGAATTGCGCCGGAAGATCAAGAAAGGATTTTTGAAAGATTTTACCGCGTAGATAAAGCGCGTTCGCGTGAAATGGGCGGTAACGGCTTGGGACTTTCAATCGCTATGGAAATTCTAAAGATTCACGGCGGCAAAATTTCTGTTAAATCTGAATTGGGCGTCGGTACAAAATTTACCGTCGAATTGAAAACTAGTTTTGAAAAATGATTCAAAATAAAATATTTGATATAATTCAAAAAAATTAGTCGTTCGTTACAAATGTTAAATGTCAAAAGAAAAATTTTTAATTGGAGAAATGAAAATGCTGAAAGAATTTATGACGAATACGCCAATAAGTTTAAATGTGACATTGCAGGAATTTCAAAAAATTTTTTTGCAAGAAACAACCGCGTTTATTCAAGAAAAAAGCGGCGTTAATCTGTCTCAAAATTTGGAAACTCTGACTTCGGCGGAAATTGAAAAAATCGTCGAAATTGTAGCTGACATTCAATCAAAAATTCGCGCAAATATTTTTATCCCCAACGATTATAAAAATTTTATAGTTGATTTTATTATGCAAATTTTATTTGAGATTTGGAAAAAATCTGATAGCTCGGAAATCTTTTTCATAAAGATTCGCCAATATTTTACACCGGCGCAAATTGCGTCTTCGCTTTTTAACTACGTAAAAAATTTTGAAAATTACAAGTGGGCGACAAATTTTTTTGCCGAGCATAAACAAATTTTTCCGAACTCAAATAAAAAAATCCGTACAATCGGAATTTATTATTTTCGTATTTTCAACGGCGGTATTGAAAGATTTTTGTCATTGATTATTCCAATTTATATCCAGCAGGGCTACCGCGTAGTTCTTTTCACTGATGTTTCAGTTCCGGAATTGGAATATTCATTACCCCCCCCATATGGTGGAATGTTTGAACGAGTTACATTTTCAACGCCGAGAAATTTAACTTTTGAACGTCTTCAAGAATTAGCGACGTTGATACAAAAATATAGCATCGATGTATTTGTAAGCCATATGCGTACCGCAGATTTTACGCCTTTTGTACAGTCGTTATTCTGTAAACTTTCAGGGATAAAATTTGTCGTTGAACTTCACAGCTCAATTAAGCATTTGGATTTTCGTCTTCCAAGTGTAGCGGGTTACTGCCTTGCCGATGCAGTCGTGGTAATTTCGAGAACGCGCAGGGAATTTCTGAAAAATTTTGATGTTCGTGCTTATTACATACCCAATCCAATAATGATTGAAAAGGAAGGCAATTTTAAAGGACGCGATACTAAAAAATTTTCAAATACAATTCTTTGGGTTGGGCGAATTGACGTAAACGAGAAAAATATTTTTGCCGTTGTGCCAATAATGAAAGAAGTTGTGGCGCAAATTCCAAACGCCAAATTAAAAATTCTTGGCGCAGCTGACGTTCCAATTATTGCCGAAAAATTAAAAGAGCTGATAAAGTTAAATCAACTTGAAAAAAATATCGAATTTTGCGGTTTTCATACAGATGTAAGCGAATTTTATAAGTCTGCCGATGTAATGTTGAACACTTCGCCGCATGAAGGTTGGTCGTTGGTAATTTCTGAAAGTAAATTCTATGAACTGCCGCTTGTGTTTTTTAAATTGCCGGATAACGAATTGACACGCGATGGCAAAGGCTCTATCGCTGTTCTCTTTAATAATTATCACGCGGCGGCGAAAGCCATTGTAAAAATTTTGACTGATGAAAATTTCAGAATAAAATTATCAGCCGAAGCGCGGGCAAGTCTTCAGCCATTCTTAGATTATGATATTGGTGCGGCGTGGCAAAGACTTTTTGAGGACTTGGAAAACGATATTCAAACTCCTCAAAGTAATTTTGAAAATGTTCAAATTCAAAAAGTTTTTCTTGAGGAAATTTTTGAAATTCAAGAGCAAAATAATAATTTGAGGTTGCAAATTCAAAATTTGAGTAAAAATTAGAAAGGAGCTTGCCTTTCAAAATGAAAAAATTTACAAAATTAATTGCGGCGATTGTAGCGTGCGCAATATTTTTTTTACCGCTAAAAGTTTTGGCGGTGGACGCGTGGGCAATAGCCGCGCAAGCTGCAGGAATTTGGGCAGCGTATCAAGTAACTTTAAAATCAATGATGCAACTTGGCAACGACGTAAACGCGCAAATGTTGGCGTGGCGTCAAGATATTGAAAAAAACGGCACGGCTCAAAATCCCCGTGATATTCAACTGGTTGCTGACATTATGACGCAGTTAATAAATTCCGGCGACTATGAATTGAAGGCAAATTCTCTGCCGTTTGTCTGGAATGTCAACAACAGTGAAAAATTCAACGCCTCGTGTTATCCAATGGATTATGTCAGTATAAATTTGGGCTTGTTGCAGAATATGAACTACGACGAAAATAAAATAGCCGCAGTTTTGGCGCACGAAATGACGCACGGTATTGAGCAACATTCGGCTAAAATTTATGCAACCGCCGCCGCTCAACAAATTGGCGCGGTAATGATTGGCGCAAATGTCAACAGCCGAAATGTTGACTGGAGCAAACTTAGCGGGATGGTCGGTTATTCAATCGCCAAAAATATAATCGTGCCTGCCGAATACGCGGCGGACGAAGGCGGCTTTTATCTTATGACAAGCGCGGGGTTTAATCCCGGCGGCGGCGCGGCGGCTATGGCGCGTATGGATTATTATTTCAGATATGAAACGCGGGATTTTTTGGAATTTGATTCGCACGACAAGCCAAGTGAACAAACTTTTTCAGATCATCCAGATACAGAAAATCGGGAGGCAAAACTTTCGCAACTTTTGACAGATTACAGTTGCGGGCATGTTACGGTTAAAAAGGTTGAACGCGCTTACAAAGTTTTTATTGACGAAACAGAAATTTACACGCCAAATTATAAAAACGCCGCCGACAACGCCTATTATTTTGCCGGAGGATTAGCGCGGGCTTTTCACGATTACAATAATATTGCAAGTTGGAATTTTCGCAGCGGCGCGGGCGGCAGTACAGATTTTTTGAACGACGACAAAGTTTTCAAACAGGTTAGAGAAATTGCATTTCTGGAAAATATCGGCAGTAAAATTCAAGACGCCGTAACTTTGGCTTACCAAAATGATTCTAATCGTCAAAAATATATTGACGCTGAAAAAAAGCGTTTGAACGAGTGGCAGAAAATTAAAACTGAAGCTCTCAACGCCAAAAAAAATTACGCCAAACAACTTAGAATTAACGCGGACGCCTATAACGATTACGGACAGGGCGAACTTGCTTTGAAAGAAATTGAACGCGCTTTATCTGCGAAAAATCAAGATGATATACCTGAATGTTTGGCGATACGCGGACGCGCTAAGGCAATTTTGGGCGATTATGACGGAGCTTTAAAAGATTGTAATGACGCCGTCGCGCAGGATTCTAAAAATCTTTTCAACTTTTTAAATCGTGCTGATGTGCGCCATATGCGCGGCGAAATTGAACTTGCTTTGAAAGATATTGATACAGCGTTGCAAATTGATTCTGAAGTTTGGGTATCCTACAAATTGCGCGGCGATATTTTTGACGAAACGGGCGACACTGAAAAAGCTGAAGAAAATTACCGCCGTTGCTATGAATTGAGCAAAAAAAATCCGCGTTCAATCCCAGAAAAATATCTTGAAAAAATTGACGCGAACGCTTATAAAAAATTGAAGAAAAAATCAACCGACAAGACAGAAAACGAAAATTCAGAAAATGGTACTGATAAAGATGAAAAGTTTTTTTAGATTTATTTAAAATTTTGCAGGCGATAAATTAACAAAAAACCTCCGCAAATCCTAAAATTTTTGGAGGTTTTTCAAATTTAGTAATGTGGATGAAGTTTCACGTACTCAACAGGGCGGCTCCAATCCACATGAACGCCGGTATTTTCCCAAAGGCGCGTTAAAACAATTTTCAAACTCTCGGCATCTGCTTGAGGGTTTATTTTTTCTTCCGTAAAGTCTAAAAGTGTTTCGTGCGGAATTTTAATTTCGTGAACCTGCGAAAGAAATTCTTCCGCCTTACGTTTTGCAACTTCATCGCCAATTACAACGTTAATTTTTTTGGTTGCCTCGTCAAATTCGACGTAGCCGAGATTTTCGCCATAACTAATTGCAACGCTGAAATTTTCGCTCAAGTTTTCACCTCCCGACTTTGCAGAATTTCTTTGAAAAAGTTTAAAAAGCGCGTACCCAGCGGCGAAAGTTCCTTGTGTCTGCTCCACGCCAAAACGATTTTAAATTTCACGGGCGGATTTATTGGCACGGCTTTAAATTTAGTTTCGTCCGTCAATACAAATTTTGGCAAAAGTGAAACTGCCACGCCGCCGGTAACTAAATCTTTTATCGTTTTAAGTTGCGACGTACTCAATAAAACGTCCGGCACAAATCCTGCCTCCGCTGAAAGTGTCATAGTTACCAAATGCTGTACCGTTCCCGAAGGTTGCAGAATAAATTTTTCGTTTTTCAATTCGGCAAAAGAAATTTTATCAACCTGCGCGAGTTTGTTATCAGACGGCAGACACAAATAAAATTCGCCGTCAGACAATGTAAAGGAATTTTCTAAATGCTCCTCTTGCCTTAGCAGGATTATTCCAAAATCTAAAAAATCGCTGTCAAGTTTTTCATTCACGGAAATTGAATCGCTACATTCATGCAAGTCCAACAAAATATCCGGATTCGACGCCTGAAACTTCATAAAAAATCTTGGAAATAAATAAGATTCAACCATTGGCGGCATTCCGAGTTTTACCACTCCGCCATTTTGCGTTTTAAATTTTTCTAAGCTCAACTGCGCCGTTTGTACGTCTTTCAAAATTTTTTTGGCGTGTAGTAAAAATATTTTTCCCGCCTCCGTCAAGGCGATATGTTTTTGGCTGCGATCGAACAATAATAAATTTAGTTCCGCCTCCAATGCTTGTATCGCCTTTGTAACTGACGGCTGCGAAACGTGCAAAAAGTGCGCCGCCTTTGTGAAATTTTCCAATGAACTGACTGTGCAAAAATATTCCAGTTGTCGTAGTTCCATTTTTACACCTCAAACAATGTATGCGCCGCGTGTGTCTAAATCTAAAATTAACGCGGCGGCTTGAACTTCATTTTTTTTGAACGCCTGAACCATTTCGACGGCGATATTATTTTCAATTTGTTTTTTAGTTTCAGAAAAAGCGATTAGGCAAGGTCCCGCGCCGCTTAAGCAAACGCCTAACGCGCCGGCTTTTTTTGCCGCTTGAAAAACTTCCTGCATACCAGGTACTAATTTTGTGCGGTAAGGTTGATGCAGGGCGTCATCAAATGCAGTTTCCAAAAATTTTTCCTTGCCTTGCATTAACGCCGCAACCAACATTGACGCCCGCCCAATATTAAAAACTGCGTCTTTCATTGAAACGGACTTTGGCAAAACTTGACGTGCAATTCTCGTTGAAAGTGGAAAATCCGGCACTGCTACAATCAATTTCAATCTGATTTTTGGCAGAAATGAAAAAGTTTGAACGCGCCCTCTGTCAACTGTGCTGATAGTAAAGCCGCCGTAAATCGCCGGTGCAACGTTATCTGGATGTCCTTCAATTTCAGTTGCGAATTTCAAAATTTCTTTTTTTGGAAAAGGTTTACCGACAATTTCATTAGCCGCCGTCAACCCTGCAACAATCGCCGCCGCGCTTGAACCTAAGCCGCGTGACATTGGAATATTATTATTCATTTTTAGAATTGCGCCTTTGAACTTTTCGCCGTTGCCGGAACGATCTAAAACCATTCGTGCCGCCTTCCAAACAATATTTTTTTCGTCAGTGGGAATAGTTTCTGCGCCGTCGCCGTGCGCCTCAATGCTCAAAGTTTTTTCCTCAAGCAATGTTAATTCCAAATCGTTGTAAATTGTTGCGGCAAGTCCCAAACAATCAAAGCCGGGTCCGCAATTCGCCGAAGTGCCGGGAACTCTTACTGTAACTTTGTTTAAATCCATAAAAAATCAACTCTCAACGCGCATTACACTTGAAATTTCATCGACCGCCGACAATTTTTTCAAAGACTCCTGCGCGACCAAAATATTTTTATGTTTGACTTTGTGTGTAACTACAACCAATTCGGCGTGACCTTCAAGATCGCTGTTAGTTTGTGCGACGGAATTTAAGCTAACTCCAGCATCGCCCAACGCCGTTGCAACCGCGCCCAAAACTCCGGGCTTGTCGTCAACCAAAAGGCGAATGTAATACGCCGAAACAGTTTCCTCAATGGGACAAATTGGTTTTTCATTGTAGCAAGTGCAGCCGAATTTTCCAACGCTATTTGTCTGAAGATTTCTTGCAATTTCGATAATGTCAGAAATGACGGCGGAGGCAGTCGGAAAACCTGCGCCGGGTCCAAAAAACATTGTCTCGTTGATTGGATAACCTTTAACGAAAATTGCATTGAAAACGCCGTTGACGCTTGCAAGCGGGTGAACTTTCGGCAAAAGTACGGGATGAACGCGCACATCAACGCCGCTTTCAGATTCTTTGCCAATAGCCAAAAGTTTTACAACGTAACCTAAATTTGCGGCGTGCTGAATATCTTTGGGAGTAATTTTGGTAATACCTTCCATTGAAACGTCTTCAAATTTGACGCGGGAATTAAAAGCGATTGACGCCAAAATAGCAATTTTGCGGGCGGCGTCTTTGCCTTCAACGTCAGCGGCAGGATTCGCCTCCGCGTAACCTTTCGCTTGTGCCTCTTTCAAAACTGTATCATAATCTGCGCCATCTTCAGTCATTTTGGTAAGCATATAATTTGTTGTGCCGTTTACGATACCCAAAATTTCTGAAATTTTATTTGCAGTTAATGAACGTTTCAACGGCATTATAATTGGAATTGCGCCACCGACTGACGCCTCAAATAAAAAGTCTACATGATTTTTTTCAGCCGTGTCGAAAAATTCAGAGCCGAATTGAGCCACCGCGTCTTTGTTCGCAGTAACTACACTTTTGCCGCGTTCTAACGCTTGCAGCATAAATGTACGGGCAACTTTTACGCCCCCGATTAATTCCACAACTATTGAAATTTCGTCATCGTTCAAAATATCTTCAAAGTTACTTGTAGCGGGCAAGCCTTTTTCTTGCAGTGCAGGAATTTCATGCGGCAAGACTAAAATATTTTTAATTTCAATTTCAGTGCCTGCGCGTTGTGCGATAATGTCTTTATTGTCAATTAAAACTTGAATTACACTGCCGCCGATTGTTCCGGCTCCAAGCAGTGCTATCTTCGTGACGTTTTTTACTTCGTCCATAAAAATTTATTCCTCCTGTTAAATCTGAAAATAAATTAACAAAAAAATATTCGGCAGTGATTTTAATATTTCCTGCTAAAGAAAAACTTTCGCATTTGCAAATAACGTGGTACAATCAGAAAAAATTTTAGGAGGAATTATTTTTGAAATATATCAGCACTCGTACAAAAAATTTCCAGCCTTTAAATTCGGCGGACGTTATCCTCAAAGGCATAGCAGATGACGGCGGCTTGTTCGTTCCTGAATCAATTCCGAAAATCACTTTGGATGATATTAAAAATTTAGTCAATAAAAATTATTGCCAACGCGCAGTTTTTGTTTTGAAAAAATTTTTGACAGATTATACTGAAGATGAACTCTTTGAAAGTTGCGAAGTTGCTTATGATTGGTTTGACGTGGTGTCGAAAGTGCCTTTAATGATTTTAATCAAAGATGAACAACATCGAGCGTCCCCTGTCGGCGTTATGGAACTTTTCCACGGTAACACGAGTGCCTTTAAGGATATGGCACTTCAGCTTTTGCCGCAACTTATGACGCGGGCTTTAAAAAAAGTTGGCGAAACGAAAGAAATTTTAATTTTAGTGGCAACTTCCGGCGATACGGGAAAAGCCGCGCTTGCAGGTTTTGCAGACGTACCGCAGACAAAAATAATGGTTTTCTATCCTGCCGACGGCGTAAGCAAAATTCAAAAACTGCAAATGGTTACTCAAGCCGGTAAAAATGTGAACGTTACGGCGGTTAAAGGAAATTTCGACGACTGCCAAAACGGCGTCAAAAATATTTTCGCAGATGAAAAAATTCGCGCAGAATTGGAAAAATCTAACGTGAAATTGAGTTCGGCAAATTCCATTAACTGGGGGCGTCTTGTACCGCAAATTTGTTACTACGTTGCCTCCTACGCCGAATTTGTAAAATCCGGTACAATAAAAATCGGCGATACTGTTAATGTGGTAGTTCCTACCGGCAACTTTGGAAATATTTTGGCGGCGTACTACGCAAAACAAATGGGCGTACCTATCAAAAAATTAATTTGCGCGTCGAATATGAATCACATTTTGACGGACTTTTTTAATACCGGCGTTTATGACAGAAACAGAGAATTTTATAAAACTATTACGCCGTCGATGGATATTTTAATTTCAAGTAATTTGGAGCGGCTGCTGTATCACGAAACTAACGGCGATACCGAAAAAGTTAAAACTTTTATGAAGGAATTGAACGAAACCGGCAAATATAAAATTAATTCGTCGCTGAAAAATCGCCTCGACAAAATTTTTTACGCCGACTACGCAACTGAAGAGGAAACTACCGCGCTGATTAAGGAAGTTTTCGGCAACTATAAATATCTTGTCGATACTCATACCGCCGTTGCAATGATGGTACTCGGCAAATATCGCCGCAATACAAAAGATATGTCGCCGGTTATGCTTGCCTCCACTGCCAGCCCGTTCAAATTTACTAATTCGGTTTTAAAGGCGTTGGGCGAAAATACTGAAGGTATTGACGACCTCGCGCAGTTGGATAAACTTGCTTGGGTTACAAAAAAAGACGTGCCAAAAAACCTTGCGGCTCTCGGTTCAGCTAAAATTTTGCACGAAAATATTTGCGATAAAAACGAAATGGCGGAACAAGTTTTAAAATTCGCCGCTCAATAAATTTTTAATCAATAAAAAAATCTGCGTTAGAATTTTTTTACGAAAACTCGCGCAGATTTTATTTTTTTAGTTTTGATTTTCCCGCCGTTTAATTTCACGTTCGATAAGTGCAGGGACTTCATCAATATCAACTTCAGCCGTCACAACCGCCCGCATTAAAAGTGTACCGTCATTTTCAGACTTCAGCGCGTATTTAACATCAGTAACTTTCAAAATTCCGGCGGTAATTGTAATAATTTCGTCCCGCGTCAAATTTGAATTGTGCATTTCTGAATAACTAAAAACCATTACGGCTACTTGTTCGGCTATGTTGAGTTCGGCGGCAAGTTTCGCCTTATCTTTTGCCGCATCAAGCGTTTCAGTTGAATCTTCCATGTAATGTTCGCCGACGCCTTCAAAAATTTTAAATTCCGCACTTGTTACAGTGGCAAAAATCAAAATTCCAAAAATTAAAATCGCCGTCATAAATTTTTTTAACATACCTGCCGCCTCAATCAAAAAATTTTAAATGCGGCGGGAAATTTGATCGTATAAATTTTTTGCGTCCGCGTCAGCAGGATTTAAAGCCATTGCGCGTTGAGCATCCGGCAACGCGTTTTGGAATTGTCCCAAGTACGAATACGCAAGCGCACGATTAAAATAAGCCGTAAACAAATTAGGATTCAAATTAATTGCCTGCGTGTAAGAATTAATCGCCGCGCCGTAATTTTCCATTTCAAGATAAACGTTGCCCAAATTGTTATGAATACGCGAATCAACGCTGTTGTATCTTACGGCAGTTTGTAAATCGCTCAACGCCGCTTGAAATTGTTTCAAATTGTTGTAGCAGTTGCCGCGATTGTTATACGCCTCTGCAAAATTCGGCTGAATGTTAATTGCGTTGGTGTAAAAGTTAATTGCGTTTTGATAATCTTTGCGAAAATAAAAATTGTTGCCCTGCTCCAATTCAATCAGTGCGGCAAAGTATTTTTCATTTCTTGCAATGTCATACTTGATACGTTCTTTTTCGGTTTTACCGGCTTTTCTGTAGTCGCCTTTCAACGCCTCCATTTCTTTTTTGAGTGCCTCGTATTCCTGCTCCAAAACTTTGTATTTGGCGGTTGCCTCTTCCAGATTTTGTTTATCTGACATCATAGCTTTTAACATTTCATCGTTTGGAAATTCAACAAGGGCTTTAATTGTAACTTTAATTTCAATCAATCCACCGTCAAGCGTTTTAGTATCAATTTTTTCTCCGTCTTGCACTTTTAAAAGTTGCGCGGTAATGGTTTTAACTTCGTCGTAATCAAGCTCCAAGTTTATCATTTTTGAATAACTTTGAACGTATACGCCGGCTTTTTCGGCGGCGGCGCGTTTAGCCTCTTCACGGGCGCGGGCTGTACCCGTTGCAAAAGTTTCGTCAACTTTCACATCCATTACGTAAGTACCGAACGCCTCCACAATTTCTGACTTCGCAAAAGTTATTTGACTGCTTAAACAAAAAATTATCGCCACCAAACTGAAAATTTTAAAAAAGTTTTTCATTATGTTCACCTCATTTTACAAAAACAACCATGCAATTTTTGAGGAAATTCGATTTTGAATTTGCGGCAAGAATTTTTTCTGCGTCGTCGTCGCTTACAACAACGTCGCAATCTTCAACAAACATTGCTTGAATTGTCAAAGGATTGTTGCCTGCGCGAGAATTATTTGAGCCGTCGGAATAATTTACCATTCCACGCGATACAACAACATTGCGATTCAAAAATTGGAAGGCGTAAACTTCTTTGCCACTGACAGATTTAATTTTTGGCAAAATGGCGGTTGAAACTTCCTGCCCGCTCAAGTCAATAATTAAACCGGTATAATTGCTGTCGATTGTTTCAAATTTTGGATTGAATTTTGGGAACGGCTCAACTTTTGTATCTTTGGGAACGACAATATTTGCGATTGAATTTGCGCCGCCATAAAGGTTCAATCTTACTTTGGCATAAAAATTATTTTCGCTGTCACGTGTAACGGTAACTTTTGAGTTACGAATAGTTTTTTCAACTTCAGTTTTTACTGTGTCGTCGAGCATTGCATTTTTCATTATAGTAACTGCTGAAATGTGCAAGTCTCCCAGTTCTTCAGCAAGTATGCGGTAACCGTCCACAACCGCCATTCGGCGCAGTTCGTCCAAAGTATAAGGTTTTCCGGTCACCGGATTTATGTCATTAGAAAAATATTTTATACCTTCAACTTCAATGAAACCGTTACCTTGAATTTCTGCCGCCATTACCACACTTGAAATTAAAAATATCGCAGACATCAGCATACAAAAAAATTTTTTCTGCATTTTAAAAACCTCCAATTTAATTTTCTGATATTATACCTAAAAAATTTTCATTGAACATTAGAATTTAATGAAAAAGCGCGGCAAAATATTGCTGCCGCGTTAATTTTGAATTAATCGCCGCCCTGATTAATTGGACGCGTTACGCTGTAAATATTTCTCAACCGGCGCATTTGATTCATAATTCTTTCAACGTCAATGGAGTTTTTGACTTCCAATCCCAGCTTGATTGTTGAAGTTTTATTACTTTTATTCGGCGTGGCGTGAATCGACTCAATATTAATTTGAAGTGTTGAAGGTACAGCCAAAACTTCATTGAGTACGCCGCTTTTATCGTTGCAAACAATTTCAATTTCGACGGTGTAAGTATTTTCTTTGGTATTCGCCCAGCTAACTTCAATCATTCGATCCAATTCGACGCCTTTTAAAATGTTCGGACAGTCTACGCGATGAACGCTGACGCCGCGCCCGCGTGTCACGTAACCGGAAATTTCATCGCCCGGAATTGGATTGCAACATTTGGCAAGGCGTACAACAAAGCCGCTTTCACCTTCAACTAAAATTCCACTGTCGCTTTTAACTTTGGTACTTTGTTGAGTTTGGCGAATTTCTTTCAAAATATCAGATTCTATGGAGGGATTTTTTTCAGCCAATTCTTTTTTATGAAATTCGACGAGCTTTAAAATAACGCCGTTCAAATGTGCGCTGTTGTAGCCGACCTGTGCAAGTAAATCTTCTTCCGTTCCAATGTTCATTTGTTCAGCAATTTTTTCAAGGCGGCTATCTTTCAGCATTTCTTTCGGCGAATAGCTCAACTTTTTAAGTTCGTCTGTAATTAATTGTTGCCCGTGCTGAATATTTTCTTCGCGGTTTTCACGTTTAAACCACGCCCGAATTTTTGTACGCGTATCACTGGACGCAACTATATTCAACCAATCCAAACTAGGTCCATTATTTGAACGATTGGTAATAATTTCTACATAATCGCCGGTATGAAGTTTGTATTCAAGCGGAACCATTTTGCCGTTGACTTTTGCGCCAACACAATGATGCCCAACTTGAGTATGGATGCGGTACGCAAAATCTATTGGATTTGAACCTTGCGGTAAAGTCAGTAAATCGCCTGCAGGAGTAAATACAAAAATTTCGTCGCTGAAAATGTCAATCTTCAACGCCTCAAGATATTCTTTCGGGTCTTTAATTTCGCGCTGAAGTTGTACCATTTGATGGAGCCATGACATTTTTTGATCAGCCGAATTTGTTTTGACACTGCCGCCCGCCTCTTTATATTTCCAGTGCGCCGCAACGCCGTATTCTGAAATTTGGTGCATTGCGTAGGTACGAATTTGAATTTCAAGCGGATAACCTAAAACCATAACCGTTGTATGAAGGGAGCGGTAGCCGTTAGTTTTCGGTACGGCGATATAATCTTTGAAACGTCCGGGAATTGGTTTCCAGCGTGAATGAATTATCCCCAAAACGTGGTAACAGTCCTTCACGTCGTCAACCAAAATTCTCACGGCGTACAAGTCGTAAATCCCGCCAATTTCTTTGTTATCGCGCACCATCTTTTTATAAATGCTGTAAAAATGTTTGGCGCGTCCGCTGATTGAGGCGTGTATATCCATATCGTCAAATTCTTCCTCAATCTGTTTAACCGCTTCAGTGATATAAATTTGTCTGTCCTTGCGTTTCTGATCAACATTTTTGACGAGGTTATAATAAATTTCCGGCTCCAAATATCTAAGGCTTAAATCTTCAAGCTCCCATTTAATACTTGAAATACCCAGACGATTTGCAAGCGGCGCGTAAATTTCAAGCGTTTCTTGAGCAATTCGTTTTTGTTTATCCGGCTTTGTATATTTCAGCGTCCGCATATTGTGAAGACGGTCGGCAAGTTTGATCATAATTACGCGAATATCTTTAGCCATTGCGATAATCATTTTGCGATAAGTTTCAAGTTTTTGCTCTTCCTTAAGTTTGGCGCGTTCGGCATCTGCCTTTGACTTCGCAGGGTCTTTTTTCTTAACCAAACTGATTGGAATTTGTCCAATTTTCGTTACGCCGTCAATTAAAAGTGCAATTTCGTCGCCAAACATATCTTTTATTTCGTCAATCGTGAAAAGTGTATCTTCCGCCACGTCGTGTAAAATTGCCGCCGCTATTGTTTTGTCGTCAAGTTGTAATTCGGTTAAAATTGCCGCCACGTTTAGCGGGTGTATTATGTACGGTTCGCCGCTTGCTCGTACTTGGTCTTTGTGTCCTTCCTTCGCCACAAGGTACGCTCGTTCCAACATATCAAAATCTGCGTCCGGCTGGTAACTTTTCACGGCTTCTGCTATTGATTCAATCGTTACGGGTTTTTTATCTTTGTCGTTCATTTATATCACCTTCTTTTCAGGATTATTTACAGCTATTCTTTTTTATTCAGAGACTTTATCATAAGCGTCAATAATTCTTGAAACAATGTCATGGCGCACAACGTCCGCAGAATTTAATTCACAAATTCCAATTCCTTCAACGCCGTTTAAAATTTCTACCGCTTCAGTAAGTCCAGAAGTTACGCCACGCGGCAAATCTATTTGGCTTAAATCGCCCGTTACCGCCATTCTTGAATTAAAGCCAAGCCGCGTTAAAAACATTTTCATTTGTCTTGAGGTTGTATTTTGCGCCTCGTCCAAAATTATAAAAGCGTCGCTCAATGTTCGCCCGCGCATATACGCAAGCGGCGCAATTTCTATCACGCCTTTAGCAAAAAATTTTTGATACATATCCAAGCCCCAAATATCTTGCAAGGCGTCATACAGCGGGCGCAGGTACGGATCAACTTTTTCTTGCATATCGCCGGGCAAAAATCCTAACTTTTCGCCTGCCTCAACTGCTGGGCGCGTCAAAATTATTTTTTTAACTTCACGGACGCGCAAATAGTACGCCGCCATTGCTACAGCTAAAAAAGTTTTTCCTGTACCGGCGGGACCAATTCCAAAAGTTATAACGTGGTTTTTCATCGTGTCGATATAATTTTGTTGCCCGATACTTTTTGCGTGAATGTGCGTACCCTTCGCCGTTACTATGACAGTTTCGCCGAAAAGTTTTTGTAAATCCTCTGCGCGATTTTCTTTAACCAGTTTGACAGCCGCCGCAACGTCATTCATTGCGATAATATTTCCTGCGCGATGCAGTTTTTTAATTTCGTCGATAACCTGCGCGGCGCGTTCAACTTCCATATCTTCGCCGAAAAGTTCAATAAAGTTGCCCCTGCTGACAATTCGGCAGTTAAATTTTTCATCAATCAGCTGTAAAAATTCGTCACTTTCGCCCAAAATTGCGCGTGTCTCCTCAAAATTTCGCAGTTCAATTTTTTTCTTTGTCAATTTGATAATCGTCTCCCTTCACAGATTTTAAAATTTTTTCGTATTGTACACCATTTCAAGCAAAATAAATAGCGGGCGTCAAAGATTTTTCAACCTTCAACTGCCCGCCGCGTTTTCTATTTAAATATCATCGTCTGTATCGTCCTCAACATTTTCAAGGGCGTCAATTTTTTTCTGCCAAATTTCAATTTCAGCCGGATTGATTTTTTCCAACAGCGAAATTATATTTTCCAATTCGTCACGGTAATAATCCTGCAAATTTTCGTCAAAGTCATCAGCCATTTTCTTTTGCTTTATTTCGTAAATTGCGGCAATTTCTTTCCGCAATTCCAACGCCTCTGAAAATCTTTCAGCCATTTCAAAAGTTGCGGCTTTTTCTGCCATTGCCCCAATTGTCAGTACCGCCTCTGGCGGCCAATTTTTTTTGTACAATTCAATAACATGTTGCCGCCATTTCAGCGCGTTATCAAAGTCTGCCTTCAACTCGTAAAGTTCCGCCAAACGTGCATAACTTTCGATAAAATGAAGAACTTGTGCGCCGTGAAATTTTTTATAGTTGTCGATAACTTCCAGCACAACTTTAACCGCCTCATCATACCTTTGCAAGTGGTATAATTTGGCGGCAAGACTTTTTAAAGCCACGATATGATCAAAAGTTTCATCGCCGCGCTTGTCTTTGAAAATTTTTATAATTTCTCTGCCGCAATTCAGCGATTCTTCAAATTGTTCACTGTTGAAAAGTAAATCGCTTTTCGCATAAAGTACAGAAACAGTTTCGTCGGAATAATCGCCGAAATTTTCTTTGCTGAAGTTTAACATATCCTCGTTAATTTTCTGCGCGGCGTCAAAGTCTTTTAAATTGCCGTAGCAGTAGGTTAAATTGTTGCTGAAGTCGATAATTGCGGCGGCAACTTCCAATTCTGAATTTTTATCAAACAAATCTTTCAGCGCGTCAATAATTTCTGTCAGCGTTTCAATTTCAGAATTATCTTGTTTGGCAATTTCTGCCAATTCTTTTGCAGTGTCAACAAATTCTTCAAAAGTTTCACTGTCAAAAATTTTTTCCAAATTCGCCTGCAATTCGTCAAATTTATTGTGCAATTCTTCCAATTCGTCGCCTTCGTCATCTACGGGAATATTGGCGGCAATTTTTTTCGAGCGTAAAATATTTTGCCAATTTTCAACTTCATCAGTTGCCTCAATTATTTCAAGTTGCCATATTAAATCTTCGATAACGTCAATAACTTCTTCGGAATTTTCGCCGTGTTCTTCGGATTCAGCGTCGATTTTATTTTGGTAAATCGAAATAATTTCATCGCGCTTTTTGCCCCATTCGTCGAAATTTTCCATATTCCAAAAAGTTTTTGCCATTCTGGAAAGCGGCTCTATTAAATCTTCGCTGAAGTCGCCATTTTTTGCGCGGATATTTTCAGAAACTTTTTTATAGTGTTCAATTTTTTTCGGCTGTAAAATTTCGTTCCACTTTGCAACGTCTTCATTTGCCTCAATTCTTTCAAGCCAATGAATTAAACTTCCGATAGCGTCAATGACTTCTTTGGAGTTTTCGCCGTGTTGTTCGGATTCAGCGTCAATTTTATTTTGGTAAATCGCAACAATTTCATCGCGCTTTTTGCCCCATTCGTCGAAATTATTTATATCCCAAAAAGTTTCAGCCATTTCAGAGAGCGGCTCCATTAAATCTTTGCTGTATTCGCCGTCTTTAGCGCGTATAAGTTCCAAAACTTTTTCGTAGTGTTCAATTTCTTTGGGATAATTTTTGGCGTGATGGTAAATGTACGCAATTTGTTTTTCAGCCTCAATTTCGGCGGATAAATCGCCTTTGACAATTTCCAAAATTTCCTGCCGAATTTCCAACGCCTTATCAAATTTTCTGAAGTCGTCCCATTCGTCCGCCAATTCGCCCATTATTTCTAAAGTTTCTTCGCCGTCCGCGCCGTATTCATTTTTGTAAACGTCAATCATTTGCCCGCGAACTTCGATAGCGTCGTAGCGCAGATTATTTTCACTCAAAACATCGTACAAAGTTTCCAGCGCGTCAATATTTTTTTCAAAGTCATTAAAATATTTTTCTGTAGCGGTTACAATTTGGCGTTGAGTTTCAATTTGATTTTTGTTAAGACCTTGCCCTTTGTAAGCCGCCGCCAAAATTTTCAACGATAAAATTACATTTTCGCCGTTATTCAAAATTTCAAATTTTTTGTAAGCTGATTCTGCGTAATCTGCCGCCGTCGAAAATCTGCGCTGTACGTTATTCAAATGTGCCAATACCAATTCAAAATAAGCGTGCGCCGTGCAATTTTCTTCAGACTTTACCAACATTTTAACTTTAGCTAAAAAATTCCACGTGATATTTTCTGCCACTGCACGAAAATCTGAATTTATTTCAAAATCACTATTTAAGCCGGTGCGCGGCTCAAAAAATTCTTCGTAGTAAGTTTTCAATTTGTCGGCGTCGTCAACAAGTCTAACAATCGTATCGCCCCAAAGTCTGTAGCAGTAGCCGCAAAAAATATAATCGTCCGCAGAATTTTTAATCAGCTCGGCAAAAAATTTATTTGTATTTTTCAAAGAATTGCCAATAACGTAGGGATTTTCTTTCTTGTACTTCGACAGCAAAATTTCTTGAACGGCGTTATCGACGTAGAAAAAATTTTGGGAAAATTCGCCGTCGTTGTCAGCTACGCGCACGAATGAATAATTTTTCAAAATGTTGTAAGCCGTTTCATTGAAAACCGGAATGACGCCGTACGCCATTTCGTCAAACCACATTCTCAACGCGCAAAAATATTTTATCGTTTCCCTAATGCCGGTATCGTCCATACACTCAATCAGATTGAAAACAATTTTATTTCGGCGGTCGGTAAAATCTTCATTTTCAGAACCAAATTCTGAAATATCCGGCTCGTGATGCTTATCTTTCTTTTTCAAAAGGTTGTAATGCTCCGCGCAAAGTTCAAGGTACAAAGGATAACCGCGCGTTAATTTTGTAAGCTGATAACAAAGCGTGGGATTTTTTTCAATACCGCGACTTTGCAAAAATTTCAGCGAAACAACATCATCGAAGGGTTTTAATTCGTGTTGCATGGCTTTACCGCGCAGATAACGCAATTTATTTCTGCCGCTAAGAATCCAGATAACGTTCGGAATTTCAAAATTTAAAATTTCTTTCAGCCACCAATCCGGCTCGGGATGTTCCTTAGTTTTTCTGCCTTTGTTTAACAAAATTTCGTAGCTGTCAAGGAAAATAACAATTTTGCGATTATTTTTTTGCATACAGTGCGAAAAATCCTGCGCGAAAAGATTCACAAGTTTATCTTCAAAATCCATTTCGTTGGTTGTATTTTCGGCAAACTTTTCAAGGTCTTTAATAGTTTCTTCGACGTGCTTTTTGTAATTTAAATTTGCGTTGTCCGCGTCAAGATTTTCAACGCAGTAACTATAAACTTTTGAAATTAAATCGCTGATGAGCGGCAACGCCTTTGTAACTGCGTCGATGCCGACAACCATACCTGCCACGCCGCCCGTTGCAACGGTTGAGGCGACCGCCGCCGCTAATCCAATGTTGTCTGTTAAAAATGGATATTCTTCCAAAAAATTTTTATGTTTCGGCGGGTAAACATTTTCGCCAATGTTCACTTCGTAAAGATAACAGCCCATTTCAAACAGTGGAAACTCAAAGCCGATTTTAGAAAAACGCCGCGCCAATTTTTTGAGTACAACGCGCATATCATTTACAGAATCAAAATCGTGATAAACAGAATCAATCCCCGTTCCTTGCAATGACGCCATTAAATTTTTCAACAGCGCAGTTTTGCCCATTCCAGCCACGCCGTAATATTGAATAATTTTACTGCCGCTTGACGAAAAATTTTGACACTGATTTTTAAAATCTTCGCGCAGCTCATCACGATCTATAAAAATTCCCGAATCCAAAAAAATTCCTCCTTCAATAAAATATCTTTCAAAATTATTAAAACTAATTATACCTCACAAAAACTCGTGTTTGTTTGTCAAGAAATTTATAAAAAAAGCCGCTTAAATTTTAACGGCTAAAATTTTAATTCAAAAGTTTTTCAAATTCATTACCGCGCAGGTAAATTTTCAAAAAAAATAACGGGCGTCAAAATTTTTTAACTGCCCGTAAAATTTTTAAATTTTATTTCAGTTCATTTACAACGCCGGTAAATAAATCAATTCCCGACGCCACGTCACGAATCACAAATAAAAATGGTCTGTCCGCACGAAAATAAACAGTTTGCGGCGGCGTTTCTACAGCCGTTGCGCCTACCATTCCAATTTCAGTAACGGCGGCGGCTTCAGTGCCGGATTCATCAACTTTAACTTTTGCTTGATGTGTAACTTGGCTGATTTTCAACTGCATTTTCTTGAAAATGTTATAAAATTCGGCGTCGTCATAAAAAGGTCTGATTATCTCCATTGCCTGCAAACTTTCATTGAGATTATTTTTTATATCCAATTCAAACTTCGGTACAAAAACTTCAACTTTGCCTTCAAAAACCGAAGAATCGTTTACATTTGCAAAAAAATCTTCCTTGTAAGAATTTTCTTCGGCGTCCCAACTTTCGGCGACGTTCAAATTATTTTCGTCAACCGGTAAAATCAAATACATTTCGGCAAGATTTTTCTGATACGGCAATACGATACTCATATATTTTTCGTCAGAGTAATAAACCATTGAATCTTCAAACGTTTTGGACATCATTTTAACTTTGCTTTTAGCACCGTCTTTGTTGGTAAAATCAGACTTCCAAGTTTTGGACTCGTTGAAAGGATTAGCCCATTTGCTTTTAAAATAAATCACGTCCAAAATATCAACGATTGTTTCAGAATCAATTTCCGCCTGATAACCGTAAATGAAATTGTTGGTATTTTTGGAAACCCAATTTCTAATTTTGGCTTTTTCGGCGTTGAGGTTGCCGGAAAAATCAGCGGCTTTAACTTCGGATTGGTAAGCGTCCTTGACAATTTTTTCAAACTTTGAATTAACGCCGTTGCTGACGAAATTTTGATTTATCAGAATCAGATCAGCTGATTTTAAAATTGTACCGTTGGTATAATTTTTTTCTGCGAACTTGCGGAAATTTTTAAAATCGTCGTTTAAACTGTCCAAAGACTTTGTACCGAGCGCGGCTAGAATTTCTTTTTGAGTTTTGCCGGTTGCGCCGTTGGCAACCATTGAAAGGGCGGCTGAAATGCTGTACGGCGAATAGAAAATATTTTTATTCTTGTCGAGCGTTTTAAAATAGTTCCAGCTGAAATTGTTTACGCTTTTTGAAAAATTTTTTGAAACTACGCGCGAACCGGCAGAGCAAGCCGTCGAAGTTGTAACCACAAAAATTATCAAAAATAAAATCTGAAAAATTTTCACGGCGTATCAATCCCTTCTGCGGTTGCGGTTACCGTATTTGTCACGGGAATTTCTATCAAACGGTTTTCTGCTACTGTCAGAAAATTTTCTTTCAGGCGGTTTTCTGTCTGAAGAATTTCTTTCAGCAGGTTTTCTATCGTTGAAACTTCTTTCAGGCGGTTTTCCGGCAAAAATTTTAGGCGCGGGACGGCTTGAAGTTGTTGAAGTTAAAGTTGCTTTGTGACTGACATTAACTTTGCCGCGCTCGTCAATTTCCGTAACTTTTACGGTTAAAGTATCGCCAATTTTTACAACGTCTTCAACTTTTTCAACGCGGTTAATTGCAAGTTGCGAAATGTGGCAAAGTCCTTCACGACCGGGCAAAAGTTCAACGAACGCGCCGAAACTTTCAATCCTTGTAACGGGGCAATTTTCGTAAACTTCGCCAACTGTGAAATCGTGAATGACATCTTCAATCATCTTGAGAGCCTTTTTAATACCTTCCACATCTTGAGACGTGACAAAAATATTTCCGTCGTCCTCAATGTCAATGGTGGTGCCGGTTTCTTCGATAATTTTATTAACCATTTTGCCGCCCGTGCCAATGACTTCACGAATTTTATCAACAGGAATTTTTATAGTCATAACGCGCGGAGCATACGGCGAAAGTTCTGCTGCCGGTTCGCTGATACATTCAAGCATTTTACCCAAAATAAAACTTCTGCCGCGTTTAGCCTGCGCGAGGGCGTCAGATAAAATTTCCCGCGTAATTCCGGCAATTTTAATATCCATTTGAATAGCGGTAACGCCTTCGGTTGTACCTGCCACTTTGAAATCCATATCGCCGAGCGCGTCTTCCATTCCTTGAATATCAGTTAAAATTGTATGTTTATCGCCGTCTTTAACAAGTCCCATTGCAACGCCGCTGACAGGACGTTTAATTTTTACGCCCGCGTTCATAAGGCTTAAAGTACTGCCGCAAACGCTACCCATTGAACTGGAGCCGTTACTTTCCAAAACTTCAGAGACGAGGCGAATTGTATAGGGAAATTCTTCAAGCGGCGGAATCATTGGCTCAAGGGCACGTTCAGCAAGTGCGCCGTGTCCAATTTCACGACGACCGGGACTGCGCGAAGGACGCGCCTCACCAACTGAAAATCCCGGAAAATTATAATGATGCAAATAATGTTTTGTATATTCCGGATCCAAGCCGTCAACAATTTGTTCATCGCCAACTGATCCCAAAGTTGTAATTGTCAAAACTTGAGTTTGTCCGCGTGTAAAAAGTCCACTGCCATGAGTACGCGCAAATAATCCAACTTCGCAAGTAATTGGGCGCACTTCCTCAAGTTCGCGCCCGTCTGGACGAATTTTTTCATGCGTTATCATATGGCGTACAACGTCTTTTTTGACTTTGTAGAAAACTTCGCCAATTTCTTTTTCGGCGTCAGGATATTCTTCAGCAGGGAATTTTTCCAACAATTCGGCGGTAATTTCTTCCTGCACTGCGTCAACTGCGGCATCACGTGCCAACTTGTCAGGGTTTCTAACAGCCGCGTCGATTTTCGCAGGCGCAATTTCTCTAACTGCCGCCTCAATTTCTTCATTTGGATGGAATAAAGGATATTCAGCCTTTTCTTTGCCGACTGCGGCGACAATTTCATTTTGGAAGGCGACAAGCTTTTTAATTTCTTCGTGTCCGTATAAAATCGCCTCAAGAATAATTTCTTCAGGCAATTCTTTTGCGCCCGCCTCAACCATCATAACTGCATCAGCTGAACCTGCAACCATTAAATCTAAGTCAGATTTTTCAGCTTGTTCTTGCGTTGGATTGATAATAAAATTGCCGTCGATTCTGCCGACACGTACACCGGCGATTGGACCATTGAAAGGAATATCAGAAATACAAATAGCGCAGGACGCGCCGAGCATTGCGGGAATTTCGGGGGCGTTATCTGCGTCGTAGCAAATAACCGTTGCCGTAACTTGTACATCGTTTCTAAAACCTTCAAGAAACAGCGGGCGAATTGGTCTGTCAATTAAGCGACTGCGTAAAATTCCGCTTGTTTGAGGACGACCCTCACGCTTTATAAAACTTCCCGGAATTTTTCCTGACGAATACATTTTTTCTTCATAATCTACAGTCAACGGGAAAAAATCGACGCCTTCACGCGGCTTAGCTGATGAAGTTACAGCCACTAAAACCGCCGTATCGCCGTAGCGTACCAAAACCGCGCCGTTGGCTTGTTTAGCCATTTTTCCCTGTTCAACGATTAACTTTCTGCCGCCAAGTTCAGTTTCAAATAAATTCATTAAAATAAATTCCTCCTCAATATTAATCAGTTTAAATTTCGACGCTGAAAAAATTCTTCCTGTAAAACTTTGAAAAACTTTACAATCGCAATTCTTACCGCTAAAATTATTTTTACTGGAGATGATTATGATGATTGAAAATTTTGATCCGAATGAAAAAGACGAAAATAAAAATCAAAATAGCGACGCCGGAGAAATATTACCCGAAATTTTTTCAGGAATGCCTTTTGATACAACTGAAAATCCTAAACAAATAAATGACGACTTGAAAAATACTCAAAATGTTGTAGCTGAAACGGCGGAAAATGCTCAAGACGCTACAACCGAAATTGCGGGCAATTCCTTAGACACGGCGGACGATCTTGAATTTCTGACTATTCAAGATGTTACTTCCGAAGTTGAAGAGGATTTAGTAAATTTTGTGAGCGATATTTTGGACGGTATATTTGATTAAATGGCGGGTGATATTTTGACACAGGACAAGGTTATAAAATTTTGCCACGATAACACGATTTGCGATTTTCTGAACGCTGACATTGTACCGACGGAAGATGGCGGCGTTCGTTTAGAGTTGGAAGTTAAAAGCCAACATTCAAACTGCTATGGGATTCTGCATGGCGGCGTTATGACAACTATGGCTGATACTGCGATGGGCGCGGCGTGTTTTGTACGAAATAAAAAAGTCGTCACCGTTTCCATAACGCTTGAATTTATGCACGCCGTTAAAATTGGTACAAAAATTTTTACTGACGCTAAAATTTTGCACGACGGCAACCAAATTATGATTTGCGAATGTGGAATTGTTGACGCGGCGGGAAATTTATTTGCGAAGGCTCATGCAACTTTTTTTGTAATTGAAAAAGTTACTTCATAGCCATAATTTTATCTTTTACCATTTGCACGGAAATTTTTTCTAAACAATCTTCACGTTTTGGACAGGCGCGTTTCCAGCAACCTTTACAGTCTCTGTCAACTTCAATAGCGTTTTCAATTTGCCCGTAAGGACCATTTCTGTTTGCATCAGTTGGACCCATAAGCATTAAAGTTCGGACGCCTAAACCTGCCGCCAAATGCACGGGACCCGTATCGCCGCCAATTACAAGACGCGCTTTTTTTATAACGTAAGCAAGTTGGATTAAATTTGTTTTGCCAACGAGATTAACCGGCGGAGTTTGCATTTTTGAAATAATATCTGCGGTACGTTCTTCATCAAGTGCGCCGCCGCCAATTATCACGGGTACAACTCCAACGCTGTAAAACCAATCGCCCAATTCTGCAAAATAATCTTTACGCCAACGCTTGTTATTCCAATTCGCACCGACTGCAAAAACGGCGTATGGTTTATTTTCGTCAAGTTCATTTTGCAACATAATTTCTATAGCTTTTAAACTTTCGTCCGGCGGAATTTCAAGCGGAAAAACAACTTTATCGACGCGGCAACCAATCGCCCGCGCTGTATCCAAATATCTTTCGACAATGTGTCCTTTGGCGTGTTCGCCAATTACCGGCTTAGAAATTTGGCTGCTAAGTTCGCGCATATTACAAATACCAAGTTTTATATTTGACTGTGCGAAAAAAGCTATAGCCGCAGATTTAAAAAGTCCCTGCAAGTCTAAAACCGCGTCATAACTTTTTTGTTGAAGTTCCTTTCTGAACGGAAAAAAACTTTTTACAAAGCCGGTGAAACTTTTAAATTTTTTCTTTTCAAACAAAATAATTTCGTCAACGCAGGGATTTATTTTCAGTAAATCGTAGGCGGGCGGCTCAACTACCCACGTTAATTTTGAATCTGGGAAAGTTTCTTTAATGGCGTAACTTACCGGCAGCGCGTGAATTACATCGCCAATCGCCGAAAGTTTCACTACCAAAATATTTTTTAGATTTTCGCTCATTTTAAATTCCTTTACAATTTCCAATTTAAACGCTAAAATAATGAATCGTATTTTAAACTACGTTTGCAACTTAGGCAAGTTTTGGGAGGGAATTTTTATAAATGGTAATTCTTGAAGGGATTTTAATTGCGGCGGTGGTATTTTGTCTGGGAATTTTTTTATTTTTGAAAAAACGCGGCAAAGAAAAGGTTGTACCGAAATTACAAAATCGAACGCCTTTTAAAATCGTAGCTCGTGACGAAAAATCCGTTACACTTTCTACAATGATAGAATTTTTTAACGCGGGTAAACAGTCTGCAATGATTGTTGACGCTATTTGCCATCCGTTGTTACCTTTTGAACAGTACGACGGAATTTCCGTACGCGGTAAAGTTGAGCGTGAAGGCAAGCCCCGTGAAGATGATTATTTTGAAGCGTTGGTTATTGAACATCAACAAGGCGTAAACCTGATTGAAACAATTACTTTAACTGCGCGAAAAGGTATGACGCTTGAAGAAGCGTTAAGCCATATGGTTGATTTTCCGATTGAAATTGTTTACCGTGAAGTTGGACGCACACCTATGCACTGGTCAATCGCCCGCGTTGTCTTGACTGCTGAAGAATTGGCGAAATTAACCGGCGTTTCTCTCGTTAAAGATTAATTTTTATTTTATCTTTTAGAATCTACTTTTCTTTCAGTCGCGAAAGAAAAGTAGCATGCGCGGTTTGCGCTAGCAAAGCGTGCTCTTTAGCAAGAAACGCTTTTTCGCCCGTCCGCCGCTTGGGTTGACGCACGCGCCATCATTACTGTTATCAGCGGGAGCAAATGCTCCTTGCGCGGCTGCGTTAGCAGGCGTGCTCTCTAAGTCGAATTTGCAAGGACGGGCTGTCTAATTACATAACAAATTTATTTTTTATCGAAAGGAATTTTTTATGGAAGTTAAAATTGTTCCAATTACAACAAGAATCCTCACGCCTAAAGATGATATTGTTGACGTGATTGAAAAATATACCAAAGACCAAATTACCGAAAATGACGTTATAACCGTCGCCGAAAGTGTCGTTGCTATTACTCAAGGCAATATCGTTCGCCCCGACGAAATGGAAATTACCTGCCTTGCCCGTTTCTGTTGCAGATTTATTCCTGATTATGGCTCTTTGGCAACTCCGCACGGTATGCAGGCTTTAATGCGTAAAGAAGGAGATTGGCGCGTTGCCTTCGCACTTTTCGCAGGTTTTTTGGGCAAAGTTGTTGGTATTCCCGGTCTTTTTTACAAATGGGGCGGACGTCAAGCCGCTTTAATCGACGACGTTACAGGCGATATGCCGCCGTTCGATAAAACTGTTGTCTACGGACCTGAAGAACCTGATAAAGTCGTTGCCGCCATTAAAAATCGTCTCGGCTGTTTCGGCGCAATGATCGCTGACGTAAACGATTTAAAACGCTCCAGAATCGTCGGCGCAACTGAAGGAATGAACGCGCAACTTGCAAGTAATTTGCTAATTGATAATCCTTTTGGCAACGCCTCTGAAAAACGCCCAATTTGTATTTTAAAAAATTTCCGCCAATATCAAGAAAGTCAAAAGTAAAAAATTTTCGTAAATCAGGAGAATCCACTATGAAAAAATTTGTACCGCTAATATTTTCGTTAATGTTGTTTTCAAATACGAGTTTTGCGGCTCCAATACCATTGCGCGGAATTGTTGAAGGCTTTTACGGTACGCCTTGGACAAATGAACAACGCATCGATTTAATGTATTTCTGTAGAAATTACAACCTTAACGCCTACATTTACGCACCGAAAGATGATCCTTATCATCGCGATAAATGGCGCACTCCATATCCCACTGAAAAAGTTGAAGAATTGGAAAAATTAGTTGCAGCCGCAAAACAAAATGGCGTTCGCTTTATTTTCGCAATTTCGCCCGGTCTGGATTTAAATTACACCGGAGCTAAAGGCGACGAAGATTTAAAATTTCTGCTTAGAAAAATTGATTCAATGTACAATATTGGCGTTCGCAACTTCGCCATTTTCTTTGACGATTTAAAAGACGATAAAGGCAAGCATCACGAAGACGGAAAAAGACACGCCGAATTTTTGAACAATCTGCAAGATAAACTTTCTAAATATTATGGGGATATTGAGCCGCTGATAACCGTACCAACTGAATATTATCGTTTTGATATGATAAACGGGCGCGGCAAAGTCAATGACTACACCGAAGATTTTGCCGAAAATCTCAACAAAAAAATTATTGTGCTGTACACCGGCAACGGCGTTGTTTGCGATGGAATTTCAGATAAAGATTTTCAAGCAACTTGTAAAATTTTCCGCCGCGATTTGGGGATTTGGTGGAATTACCCTGTAAATGATTATAGTTTGACGCCCAACGGCAACCGCAACGCCAAACTTGCACTTGGAGCGATTGATAATCTTCCTACAAAAAATGTACAGGCAATTTTATTTAATCCAATGAGTCAGTACAATCTTTCAAAAATTGCACTTGCAACCGGCGCAGATTACGCCAACGCGCCCCAAATTTACGACGCTGAAACTTCTTGGGACAACAACATTAATTGGCAATACGGCAGAGTTGCAGAGGCGATGAAAATTTTTGCAATTCATTCCCGCCACATGGAAAATGACTGGGCGAATTGTGGCGCAGAAGACGCGCCGGAATTTGAAACTGCCGCAAGTCTTGTAATTTCTTCTGCGCGATCTGGTCGAAGTCTTTTAAGTACTGATGAACTTTCGGTACAAATTGACAATATGGAACGCGCCGCAGATATTTTACTGGAAAATTTATCGCCGGAATATTTGGAAGAGTGCAAGCCGCAACTTGAGCAGTTTAAACGAATTGCACAGGCTGACAGATTGGCTTTAAAATCTTTGCAGGATAAAAAATTAGACCCGCAATTAAAAATTCTGCGCGAGGAAATTTCTAAAAATGAACCGAATGCAATTTTATCTGAAAAAGTAGCGTTGAAATTTATCGACGATACAATTAATTTGCTTGACGTGAAAAAGAAACGCTAAAATTTGTAAATATGAATATGGAAACAAATGAAAATGCTAAATCATGGAAAAAATTTTTTCTTTTCATTTCCTACCCTATAGCTACAATTTATGTATTTTATAATAATTACTCGTGGGTAATAAGTTTATCAGTACTTTACAGCCCGTTTATTTACGCTTTAAGACCTCGCTATTTTCCGTGCGAAGGCTGGAAAAAAGTTGTTGCGTGTTGGGTTGTATTATGTTTGATTGTTGCCGAATTTTTTGTCTTCAGCGAATGGGTTGACAAGGAAGAAATTTCATCACTGCAAAAAATCGAAGGCACTTTAGATTATTATCAACGTTATACTTCTAGAGGAACTCCTTACAAAAAATTTTATGTAATAAACGAAAAAAATAACATACACTTTATATCCTTCGCCCTGTGCGATATTAGCTCTGCAGATTATAAATCGGAAAATGTAATTATTTGGTACAATAAAAATGACTACGTCTATCAAATGCAAGTTGGTGATGGAATTGTTGCAAACATTGACGACACCAATAAAAATGTTGATGATTTAAATTGGAGGCATTTTAATTTTTCCTGGATGTTCTTCATTATTATAACGATGATTTGTTTAAGGTGGATCTATGACTTAAATAACGGATATAAAAAAATTTAAAACGCGCCACAAGCCATTTAAACGGCTCACAGCGCGTTTTTTTATTTTGTCATACTTTTATACTAAAATTGCCGAAAAACTCATTACAGGCGATTCTGGAGCGTTTGAGCGGCTATTTAACTTTGCCGATAATTTCTTTGATACTGTTCAAATTTTTAGACTTCAGATATTTTTCTAAGCCGTCGATAATTTCATTTGTAACGTTGGGATTTGCAAAATTTGCCGTACCGACTGCAACGGCTGACGCGCCCGCCAAGAAAAATTCCACCGCGTCTTCAGCCGTGCGAATCCCGCCCATTCCGATAATTGGAACTTTGACAACCTGCGCGACTTGATAAACCATACGAACGGCAACAGGTTTAACTGCGCCGCCGCTAAGTCCGCCGGTAATATTTCCAAGTGTCGGCTTCCACGTATGAATATTTATTTCCATTCCCATAAGCGTATTTATCAGTGAAATGCAATCTGCGCCCGCGTCTTCAACCGCCCGCGCAATTTCTGTAATGTCAGTAACATTTGGGCTAAGTTTCACAATCACGGGCTTAGTTGTATTTTTTTTTGCAGTTGCCGTAACTTCCGCCGCCGCCTTTGGATTCGTGCCAAAAATAATTCCGCCGTCTTTAACATTTGGGCAGGAAATATTTAACTCAATCGCCGCCACGCCTTCCACGTCCAAAAGTTTTGCAAGTTCGCCGTAATCCTCAACACTGCCGCCGCTGATATTTACAATCACGTTAAATTTGTCTTTGATACGCGGCAAAATTTTTTCTAAAAAAGTTTCAACGCCGGGATTTTCCAAGCCGATACAATTCAACATTCCGGCGGGCGTTTCAGTAATTCGCACGCCTTTATTTCCGGCGCGTGGCTTTAAAGTTATACATTTAACCATAACGCCACCGAGACTTTGCAAATTTACAAAGTCTTCAAATTCTTCACCAAATCCAAAAGTACCCGACGCCGTTAAAATTGGCGTTTGCATTTTTATTCCGCAAATTTCAGTTTGTAACATAAAAATCCCTCAAATATTTTGCAGTTAAACTTTCTGCAATATTAATAATTTCTTCCGGCGTACCCTGCGCGATAATTTTTCCGCCGCTATTGCCGCCGCCGGGTCCCATATCAATAACATAATCGCTATTTGCAATTAAATCTAAATCGTGTTCAATGACAATGACGGTTGCGCCTGCCTCCACCAATTTATTAAAAACTTTCAACAAAGATTGAACGTCCAGCGGATGAAGTCCAACTGTAGGCTCATCAAATACAAATACCGCGTCGTTTTGAGATTTTTTCATTTCGCTTGCAAGTTTCAATCTTTGAGCCTCGCCGCCGCTAAGTGCAGGCGTATCTTCGCCCAATGTCAAATAACCCAAGCCCAATTCGCGCAGGACGTTTAATTTGTCCAGAATTTTTTTATTGCCGTCGAAACATTTTACAGCCTCGTTAATTGTCATTTTCATAATTTGCGGCAAGGTAAAATTTTTCCAATGAATATTTTCAGCCGCCGCGCCGTAACGGGAACCGTGACAATCAGGACAAACAACCGTAACATCAGGCAAAAATTGAACGTCCAAAGAAATTTGCCCCGTACCGTCGCAAGTTTGACAGCGTAATTTTCCCGTGTTGTAGGAAAAATCACTTGCAGTAAAATCAGAATTGGCGGCGAAAAGTTTTCTCAAGTCGTCCATAACGCCGCTGTAAGTCGCAACCGTCGAACGAATATTTATCCCAATAGGCGCGGAGTCAATCAAATTGGCGCGGTTAATTCCATCAGCTGAAATTTTTTTGACATGTTCAGGAAGTTTTGAATTGTTAATTTTCGCCGTCAACGCGGGAATTAAACTTTCTAAAATCAAAGTGGTTTTACCACTGCCGCTAACGCCCGTAACCGCAATTAACCTGCCTTTTGGAATTTTCAAATTTAATTCGTGGACGGTATGAATCGGCGCAGTTTCCAAAATTATTTCGCCGTTGTCAAAAATATTTTCCTTAGAAATTCTTTTGCGCGTCAAAACGTTAATTTCTTCCGTGATAAAGCCCGCAATTTTAGATTTTGGATTTTTTGTAATTTCGTCAATCGTACCTTGAGCAATGATTGTGCCGCCGTCATTTCCGGCAAATTCGCCCATCTCAATCATACAATCAGCTTGTTTCAAAACTTTAACGTCGTGATCAACCAAAATTACAGAATTGCCATCTGCGATTAAATTTTTCACAACCGCCATAAGTCCTTCAATGTTCGACGGGTGCAAGCCAATAGACGGCTCATCTAAAACGTACAAAACGCCGGTAGTTTCATTGCGAACTGCGCGAGCAAGTTGAATTCTTTGACGTTCGCCAGTGGAAAGTGTATTGCCCGCCCTGTCCAATGACAAATAACCAAGTCCCAAATCTATCAGCCGTTTTGCGTTGTCCAGAAAACTTTCAATGATACTTTCAGCCATTGGAACTAATTTTTGCGGCAAAGTTGCGGGAACATTTTTAACCCAAATAATTAATTCGTCCAGCGTCATTGCGGTTGCTTCAGCTAAATTTTTTCCGGCAAGAATCGTTGAACGAACTTTGGCACTCAAGCGCGTACCGTGACAATCAGGGCAAGTACCGACGCGCAAAAATTTTTCAACTCGTTTCATACCGCTTTCATCTTTGACTTTTGACAGCGCGTTTTCAACCGTGTAAATTGCGTTAAAATATGTAAAATCCATTTCGCCGGATTGTCCGGTTTTCATCTGATAAACCATATGATGCTTGACGGGTTCGCCGTGAAAAACAATTTCGCGCTCCTTGTCAGTTAAATCTTTGAACGGTACATTTGTACGAACGCCAAAATCCCGCGCAATATCTTTCATCAGCGACCACATTAAAGTTTGCCAAGGTAAAACTGCGCCTTCGTCAATCGTCAAATTTTCGTCAGGTACAAGCGTTGATTCATCAACAACGTAAGTAATTCCCGTACCGCCGCAAGTTTTACACGCACCGTCAGAATTAAAAGCCATTTCCTCTGCGCCGGGTCCAAAAAATTCTTCGCCACAAATTGGACACTTAATAGGAACCATCAAAGAAACTGCCATACTCGGTTCATTCAAATGACCGTTGGGGCAACAATGACTCCCAACGCGGGAAAATAAAAGCCTCAAACTGTTCAAAAGTTCAGACATTGTACCAAAAGTACTGCGAATATTTGGAACGCCCGGACGTTGATGAAGTGCAAGCGCGGCGGGTACGTGTTTAATTTCATCTAAATCAGCCTTGCCTGTTTGAGAAATTCGGCGGCGCGTATAAGTTGACAACGCCTCTAAATATCTGCGCGAACCTTCGGCGTAAAGCGTACCCAACGCCAATGAACTTTTACCACTGCCACTGACGCCCGCTATTGCAACCAATTTGCCAAGTGGAATTTCAACATTGATATTTTTCAGATTGTGGACACGTGCGCCGCGTACAATTATATTTTCAACTTTATTCATCAAATTCTCCAATTACTTTTAAAAATAAATTTCGCATTAATGAAAGAAATTTTCCCTAACAGCTAACCCCTAAAACCTAACACCTAATTTGGAATTTTTTCAACTTCAAAAGTGCGCGGCTGATAATTTTTGCCGTAATTTCTATCAATCCATTGTACAAAATCAAAAAGATTGCTAAGGCAGCGAATACCCTCTTCAAAGCTGAAATCTTTTTCGTTGTGAATGGCTTTATTGCCGGAAATTCTGCAGTGATGAATTTTTTTCAGCAAATTTTTACCGACTGCAACGGCAAAAGCACTGCTTGACATCAGCACAAATAATTTATCTTCGTTGTTTGTATTCGTGAAAAATTTTTTATCGTTATCGTACAACCATTTAACGCAAGCCTCCATAGCCGTGCGCACAAGTTTAACGCAGGAATTTGGCGACCTTTCAAAAACTATTTCCGCCTCTAAACAATCGCCCGCAAAAATTTTAAATTCCGGCTTGTCTTTCAAAAATGAAAAATTCGACTCAAATTTTTTAGGTTTTAGGGGAAAAACTTCTTCAGCATTGAAAACGGGACCATCTTTGCAAACTTTTTTACGCCCGTTTGAAGTATCAATCGAACAACTTAAACACGCGCCCAAGCCGCAAGCCATACGCCTTTCAAAGGAAACGTAGCACGGCAAATTATTTTCAACCGCAATTTGAGCCACGCCGCGCATCATAATTTCAGGACCGCAAGTATAAATCGCCGCGTAGTTTTCAAATTCCAAAACTTCAGGTAAAAGCGTCGTCACAAATCCTTTACTGCCTCTGCTGCCGTCGTCCGTCGTAATGTGAATTTTGCCGACTTCGTTTTTAAATTCTTTAATCCAAAAATTTATTTCGGTTGCAGTTTTGCCGCCCATTAAAATATCAACTGCCGGAATTTTTTCAGCAACGCTTAAAAGCGGAGCAATTCCCATACCGCCGCCAACAAGTAAAATTTTTCCCGTAACATTTGTATTAAAGCCGTTGCCGAGTGCGCCCAAAATATTTAAATGTTCGCCGATTTTTTTAGTTGACAGAAATTTTGTACCGCGTCCAACTAATCTGTAAAAAATTTTTACAACGCCGTTTTTTGCAGAAGCAATACCGAGCGGGCGACGCAATGTAAATTCATCTGAAAGTTTTACCTGTACAAATTGCCCCGCCTTTGCAATTTCTGAAAGTTCCTGCGATAAAATTTCAAGCCGAAAAATATTTTCCGCTACTTGAACGTTCGATTTTATTTCTGTATCAAAAAGTTTTTTCATATCAATTAGCCGCCTTGCGAATTGGATTTACGCGCTTGAATTGTTTCAACTGTTCTTCAGTAAGTTCTGGAATATCGCTGTAGTCAATGTCTTCATCTTTCATATTTTTCAAAGCTTCAATTTCTTCAAGTTCTTCCTCTGTAAAAGGTTGGTTTTTATGTAAAATATAAGTCACGATTGCCATAATATTTCTCCCTTTCTTTAGCATTTGCTCTTCTGGCTGAAATAAGCCGCGTTGTGTCCCCGCGTTCAGTGTAAACTACAAATAAAATATTATCAACTTTGCCAATCACTTGACGTCGATCTTCTTCATCTGAATGTTCATCATCTGGACGATCGATTCTATTTTTGTCTTCAAAAACTCTAGCCGCAACTTTAAAGCTTACGCCGTGTTTAATTTTATTGATTTTTGCTTTATTTTCGTCCCACTGAAAAATTTTATCGCCGATTTGAAAATTTATATCTGTCAATAAAAAAAATCCTCCTACAGTTTCATAGGAGAATTTTAACATTTTAATTTTGTATTGTCGATATTTTTAAGCTAATTCGTCGCCGCCGCCTACATAATCTTGAATTGCCAAAGAATATACA
>ERZ842401.739-NODE-739-length-47999-cov-9.698148_pt1 | contig 47999 bp, 46 predicted proteins | sample MGYA00521270_ERZ842401 | MGnify/ENA primary metagenome ERZ842401 (study PRJEB31892, sample SAMEA3878208) | bioreactor metagenome | biome: Moose rumen | place: Sweden | collected 2011-10 | study: EMG produced TPA metagenomics assembly of the PRJEB12797 data set... | reverse complement strand
TTGATGTGGCCGGCGCGGCGGCCGAAGTCGATGATCATGTCGGCCGTCCCTTCGATGCCCAGGATGGAACTGTCAACGCAGAGGTCGTAGTTGGAGGCCACGCCCCAGGCTCCGAAAGTGTAGTAATTGTAGTAGGTTTCACGGGTGCGGTCCTTGCGGCGCATCAGGGCTTCGGCGTCGTCGGGGGAAAGCCCTTCGTTTTCCACCAGCCGCTTGATGCGGAATTCCATCGGGGCGCACACGAACACGTCCAGGCACTTCAGGTCCCGCAGGATATAGTCCGAGCACCGGCCGATGATGATGGCGTCGCCTTTCTCCGCGATGCTGCGGATTACCTCGCTCTGGATGGTGAACAGCACGTTGTCGTTCACATAGCCGCTGTCGGAGTAGCTCAGGCGGCCCGATGCGAAGAAGCTGGAGACGGAGAAGAGGCTGCGCTTCTCCTCCCCTTTGGCGAACAGGCTCTTGGAATAGCCGCTTTCTTCCGCCACTTTGGAAATCAGCTCGTTGTCGTAGACGGGGATGCCCAGTTTCTCTCCGATGGCTTTGGCTACGAACCCGCCCCCGCTGCCGAAACTCCGGCCCACATTGATGATGGTATGCATGTCTTTTGTCATTCTTGAACGGTCTTTGAACGTAGTGAAAAATTAAATCTGACTCCCCAGGATGGAAGGATCGTCCCCGTCCTTGAGCCGTCCCAGTTTCCTGAGCAGGGCCACGCCCATGATGGCGGTAATCACCGCAGCGACGGTATCCGAGATGGGGAAACTGTACCATACACCGGCTTCGGATTCCAGCACGGCGGGGAGGAGGTAGATGCAGGGCAGCAGGAAAAGCAGCTGTCTGGAAAGCGACAGGAAGATGGATTTCCGGACCATGCCCAGGCATTGGAAGAGGTTGGAGGTGACCATCTGGAAGCCCACGATGGGGAAGGCCATGTTCATGAGCTGGAGGCCTCTGGCGGCCAGGCTTTCCAGGGCGGGGTCGTTGGTGAAGATGCTGACGGTGGGTCCGGGAAGGAACTCCGAAACCAGGAAGCCTGCTATGCTCACCAGGGTGGCCCAGCCGGCGGTTTTCAGGTAGACTTCCCGCACACGGGCGTACTGGCGGGCACCGTAATTGTACCCGGCGATGGGCTGCATGCCCTGGTTGAATCCCATGACGATCATCACGAACAGGAAGCTGATACGGTTCACGATGCCATAGGCGCCCAGCGCCAGGTCACCGCCCCATTTCACCAGCTGCTGGTTGATGAACAGCACCACGATGCAGCTGGCCAGGTTCATCAAGAAGGGCCCCATGCCGATGGCGAGGGAATCCTTGGCGATGCGCCAGTCTACCCGGTAGGTCTTGATGGACTTGGGCAGGTGGATCACCCGTTCCTGGTTCAGGAAATAGCGGAAGGTATAGGCGAGCGCCATGCACTGGCACAGCACCGTTGCGATGGCCGCCCCCCGGATGCCCAGCCCGAAGGCATAGATGAAGACGGGGTCCAGGATGGCGTTGGACGTGACGGTGAACAGGGTGAGCCCCATGGCCAGTTTGGGATTGCCCGAGGACCGCACCACGCTGTTGAGGCCGAAATACAGGTGCGTGACCATGTTGCCCAGGGCGATGATGAACATATAGTCCCTGGCGAAGGGGAGGGTGGCGTCGCTGGCTCCGAAGAAGCGGAGGATCGGATCCATGAACAGCAGGGTGACCACCGTGAAGATGAAGCCCGTGAGCATGTTCAGCGTGACCTCGTTGGCCAGCACCCGGTTGGCCACCTTGTAGTTCTTCTGCCCCAGCAGCACGGAAATCATGGTGGCTGCGCCTACGCCCACCAGCGTGCCGAACGCGGTGGAGATGTTCATCAGGGGGAAAGTGACGGCCAGGCCGGACATCGACAGCGAACCCACATCGGGGATATGGCCGATGTAGATGCTGTCCACCATATTGTACAGGGAGGAAGCCGTCATGGCGATGATGCCCGGGACGGCGTACTGCTTGATAAGCGCACCGACGGGCTTGGTGCCCAGTTCGGTGGGGACGCTTGAAGGATTTGCCATAGTTTAGTCGGTTTCCGTCAGTGCCACGAATTCCAGTTCGAAGCGGAGGGGCGCATAGGCCGGGATGGTGGAGCCGCTGCCGGAGTTCTTGTAGCCCAGGTTCGAAGTGAACAGGGCCGAAGCTTTCTGGCCGGGGAAGCGCAGCATGGAGAGCGCTCCCTTGAACCCGTCCACCAGGTTGGAGCTGCCGCCCATGGCGATGCTCTCATAGCTGTCGGCGAAGGTGATGGTGACCGGTTCGTAGGTTTTGCTGCTGTTGTAGATGCCGTTGTCCTTGGCTACTTTTTCCAGCGTGGTGTCGAAGACCTGTCCGTTCAGCAGCATTCCCGTATAGTTGAGTTTGTACTTTTTCCCGGCTTCTACGGGCGCATCTCCGGAAATGCCGGAGTTGTCGGAGATGAAATAGAAGTAGTCTCCGTTGGCCGATTCGTCATTGAAGGAGGTCGTTTCGACGGAGGAGCCGAAATTCGCTGTCACATAGTTGCGGAGGGTCTTTTCTTCCCACTCGTCCACGTCCGAGGTCTGGTCCGTGAAAGTGATGGTATAGATCAGGTGGGTGGAGGAAGTGCAGGCGTCGATGTATTCCTTCTGGGTGCTGTGCCGGTCTGTGGTGAGCAGCCAGGACGGGATGACGGCCGTTCTGGTGCCGCCTTTCCGCATGCCCTGCAGGACGGCCTCGACGCCGGCATAGCCGGATTTGGTGGAAGAGACGGTGGCGCCATAATAATTGCCGCGGGAATAAGTGCCCAGCTGCTTGGCCACGTCTTCATGGGCGGTGGAAGTGACTTTTCCGTTGAGACCGCGGATGGTGGTGATGAGGAAACTGTACTCCTGGTTGCTGTCCCATACAGCGCCGGTTCCCTCCTTGTCTTCCAGGATGTAGATGCCCGAAGGGGACTGGCTGACGGCGGGGTGGTATTCGTTCATCCACAGTTCAAGATAACTCCGCGCGTTCTCTCCGGTGGAGATGGTTGCGTTCTTTGCACAGCCGGCGGCCAGGAGGGCACCGGCGAATAAGGCATATATGACGGTCTTTTTCATATTATTCGTTTGAGATGTTGTCGATCCAGATTCTAAAGGCCAGAGCAGACCTTGCAGGAATCGTGCCTTGGTCCTTGTCGCCGTAGCCGAATTTTCCGTTGAACAGGATATATCCTTCGTCTTCCGGCTGTACGCCGTAAAGCCCCAGCCGGACCCCTTCCAGCAAGGTCTTGTCAAGCGTGAGGGTGACGGGATGGAACTGGGCGGTGTCCGAGAGCGACCAGCCGGCTTCCGTTGCGACGGAGCGCACGTTGGTGGCTACCAGGTTGGAGGAATTGATGCTGGCGGCGGTGAGTATGTAGCAGGCGTACCGGAGGGTGACCTGTCCGTCCCATAACAGGGAATCGGCACGTCTTACCGGCGTGTCCAGCGTATCGTGCAGGGTGATGCGGTACACCCCTTCCGTGCGGGTGAGGGTGGCGTTCCCGTCGCTTTTGAGCTGGGCGTTGATGAAATTCTCGATAATGGTCTCCTGCTTGTTGTAGGTGGCCTGCAAGGATTCTTTGTTGCAGGCCGGGAGGCTCAGGAGCAGGAGCGTCAGGCAGGGTATGATGGCTTTTCTCATGGCAGCACGGTTCTCACTGAGGATTCTACATAGGCGGCAGCCTGTTCCCTGGAGGGAATGTCTTCCCCGATCAGGAGCTTGCCGCCGGCGGCGTTTTCGTGGCCTCCGCCGTGGAAGCACGTGGCTGCCAGCCGCTGGGCCGATGTTCCCTTCTTGGAACGGATGGATACGCGGAACTGCCCATCCTCCTCCCGGAGGAGCAGGCTCAGTTTCACTTTTTCAATGGACAGGGGGATGTTCACCAGGCCTTCGGTCTCGCCGTCGCGTATGTCGAAACGGGACTGGATTTCCCGGGTGACGATCATGTAGGCGGCTTCTCCCGCCATATGCAGGCCTTCCGATTCCATATAGCCGAACAGGCGGATCCGGTTCTCCCGGTAGCTGCTGTACAGCTGCCGGAGCAGGAGGTCCCGGTCCACTCCGGCGGCGAGGAGCTCCGACGCCATCCGGAAAGTGGAGGGAAAGACGGAATTGGCGAAATTGTTGGTGTCGGTGGTCATGCCGGCCATCAGGACCCGGGCCGATTCCGGCGGCAGCGCTCCGCCGTCCAGGGACGTGAGGATCCAGTAAAGGAGTTCCGAGGCCGATGAGATGTCCGGCGTGGAAAAGACGATGTCGAAACACTCCCTCTCCGGATTCAGGTGATGGTCCACGAGCACTTTCCGGGCGGCCGAGGCTTCCAGCAGGGGAGCGATGCCTTCCGTCCGGGAAAAGCCGTTGCAATCGGCCAGGATGACGAGGTCGCTTTCCTGCAGCCACGCTTTCACCGCCTCCGGTTCCCGGTCCTGGCAGAGGACCTGGCATCCGTGCGGAATGATGAACAGGAGATTGTCGGCGGGGGTGTCGGAAAAAAGTACGCGGGCCTCTTTCCCGCGGCGTTCCCGGAGCCAGACGGCCATGGCACAGGTGGCGCCCAAGGCGTCTCCGTCCGGGTGCGTGTGCCCCACGACAGACACCTTGGAGGCGCCGTCAATCAGGGTTTCCAGCCTTCCGAGGCTTTCTTTTCCGGGAAAATCCATCGGCATAAAAATTTTGCGTTGGCAAATTTACAAAATATATTGCTTTTGATAAATGATTTTTCTAACTTTGTCGGAAGTTTGGAAAATTATAAAACACTAGAATAATGAGCAAATCACTTAAAATCATCCTCGAGATTGTCCTGGCTGCCCTTATCGTGCTCCTCGCCTGGGTCACCGTCAAGAGCGTTCAGAAACCGGTACAGTTCAACAACGAACTCTCTGCCCGTTCCCAGGTCGCCGTCCAGCGCCTGAAAGACATCCGCACTCTCCAGGTCGCCTACAAGAGCGCCTATGCCCGTTTCTCGCCTTCGGTAGACTCCCTCAAAATGTTCTACGAGAACGGCAAAATGGACATCGTCATGCAGATCGGCTCCAATGATGACTCCGTCGCCGTAGCCAACACCGAAGCCATCAAGAAGGCCAACAAGAAGCTCACCCCCGCCCAGATTACCGCCAAGCTCCAGGAAGCTTACGCCCAGGGCCAGAAGGTCGTGTTCTCCGTCACCACCCAGATCCCGGTGAAGGACACCCTCTTCAAGAGCCGTACGGACTTCAACATCGACTCCCTGTATTACATCCCGTTCTCCGGCAAGCAGAAGACTGAGATGGAGGCTACCATCCGGACCGTTTCCGGTGTCCAGGTTCCTCTGTTCGAGGCCCGCATGCCTTACAAGGCTCTCTGCAAGGGTATGGACAACCAGCTCCGTATCAACAAAGACGCCGAATGCCGCGACCAGAACCGTTACGAAGGTCTGCAGGTGGGCAGCGTTACCGCTCCTAACAACAACGCCGGTAACTGGGAATAGTCCTATATGGACCAGAACCATATATCATTTACAGGAATATCCATTCAAGTTTCCTTGAGTGGATATTCTTTTAAGGTGGTCTCCTCACAGGAGGTCGCCGTTTCCGGGTGGATGGGGGCGGACCGCCTGTTCACCACGCCTGAGTTCCAGCGCAGGTACGATCAGGTGGAAATCGCCCTGCTCACGCCCAAGGTGGCCCTGGTCCCGGACATCTTCTTCAATCCGGTCGATGCCCGCAAGGCTTTGTCGGAAGTGACGTCCGTGGGCGAAACGGACAAGGTGGAGTGGGTGGAGGTCCCCGCTTTCTCGTCGGTGCTGGTCTTCTCCAATTCCATCGGGGAATCCCTGTCCCGGGTGCTGGCCCAAACGGTGCTGCCTGCATCGGGAGAGCCGGTCCGCGTGCTTCCGGAACTGTTTTTTCAGCTTTCATTGCTGGACAGTCTCCCGGAGTACAACAAGATCATCGCCTCCTGGATGGACGGGCATCTGCATCTGGTCATCGCCCAGGGCAAGACGCTCCGGCTGGCCAACGTGTTTGAAGCGGCGGATTTCACCACTGCGGAATACTTCCTGTTCCTGGCGATGAAAAAGCTGCAGCTCAATCCGGAAGTCTCCACCGTCTGTTTCCGCACCCCGCTGGACACCGATGCGGAGATGTCCCTGTACCGCTATTTCAAATCGGTGGTGCAGCTATGAGAATCATAGGCGGACGTCTCAAAGGGAAGGTGATCCTCCCTCCTGCCGGCTATAAGGCCCGGCCTACCACGGACTTCGCCAAGGAAGGCCTGTTCAACATCCTGGACAACGAGTACGAATTTGAAGACCTGAAGGTCCTGGACCTGTTCGGCGGAACGGGTTCCATCGCGTTTGAATTCGCTTCCCGCGGGGCTGCCCGCGTGTACTCGGTGGAGATGGCCCGCGAAAATGCCTCTTTCATCAAGACGGAGGCCTCCAGGCTGGGGCTCGCCAACGTGACGATGGTGCGGGACAATGTATTCGACTTCCTGCCCATCTGCCGCGAAAAGTTCGACATCATCTTTGCCGATCCGCCCTATGCCAACGAAGGGCTGGATTCCCTTCCGGACCTGGTCTTTTCCCTGGATCTCCTGCATCCGGAATGCTATTTTATTCTGGAACACGGTGGTGAGCACAGTTTCCAGGAGCATCCGCATTTTGTGAAGGAACGCCATTACGGCCGTGTCCATTTCAGTTTTTTCCGGTAATATTGTCAATCTGAGGAATTATGATTTCGTTCCTTGTCAGCATTGTCGCCCTTGTGATCGGGTACATCGTGTACGGCGCTTTCGTAGAACGCATGTTCGGCCCGGACCCTTCGCGGAAAACCCCGGCAGTAACCAAGGCCGATGGCGTGGACTTCATCCCCATGCCCACCTGGAAGGTGTTTATGATCCAGTTCCTGAACATTGCGGGAACAGGTCCCATTTTCGGCGCCATCATGGGTGCCAAGTTCGGTCCTGCCAGTTTCCTGTGGATCGTTCTGGGCTGTATTTTCGCCGGTGCCGTCCATGATTACCTGAGCGGCATGCTGTCGATCCGTCACGGCGGAGTCGGCCTTCCGGAGCTGGTGGGGGCCTATCTCGGAAAGACTACCAAGACGGTCATGCTGGTCTTTACGGTGCTGCTGCTGATGATGGTGGGCGCCGTGTTCGTCTATTCGCCGGCCCTCATTTTGGGAGATATCGCCGGAGACGGCGGCCGGACGTCCATCATGGTCTGGGTGGTGGCTATCTTTGCGTATTATATCGTCGCCACGCTGCTTCCCATCGACAAAATTATCGGCCGGATCTATCCCATTTTCGCCGTTGCGCTGCTGTTCATGGCCGCAGGCCTCATGGTCTGCCTCTTTGTAAAATGGCCTGTGATTCCGGAATTCTGGGACGGGCTTTCCGGCTGGACGGAGAAAACCGGCATAGCGGACCAGCCCCTGTTCCCTTGCCTTTTCATCACCATCGCATGTGGAGCCATTTCCGGTTTCCATGCCACCCAGAGTCCGCTTATGGCCCGTTGTCTCAAGAACGAGAAACTGGGGCGTCCTGTCTTCTACGGCTCCATGATTACGGAAGGCCTGGTGGCCCTGGTCTGGGCAGCCGTCGCTTCCTGGTTCTTCTATGACGGAGGCTACGAACAGCTTGGAATGTCGATGAATTCCGCCGCTCCTTCCATCGTCACCGGCGTATCCAGAAACTGGCTTGGCGCCCTGGGCGGTGTCCTGGCCATCCTGGGCGTGGTGGCCGCTCCCATCACTTCCGGCGACACGGCCTTCCGCAGCACCCGTCTGATCATCGCCGATTTCCTGAAGCTGGAGCAGAAGAGCATCCTCAAGCGCCTGTATATCGCCATCCCGCTGTTCATCGGCTCCGCCCTTCTGCTCTGGTACAATATTGCCGATGCGAACGGGTTCAACACCATCTGGCGATACTTTGGCTGGAGCAACCAGACCCTGGCCGTGTTCACCCTCTGGACGGTCACCGTCTATCTGGTGAAGCAGAAAGGCGGCGCCTGGTACCTGGTCACGCTGCTGCCGGCCCTGTTCATGACAGCCGTGAGCGTCACCTTCATCCTGGTAGACAAGACAGGGCTGCATCTGAATGCGGTTGCCGCACCCTGGATCGGCCTGGGGACCTTTATTATTTCGGGATTTTTATTCTTACTTTGGAAACACAAAAAATAATACGGATATGCTTGATAAAGAACGCGGGCTGTATGTAGCCCATTCAGAGAACGGCCCCATCTCGCTGGTGGGAAAAATGGCCAACCGTCACGGCCTCATCGCCGGTGCCACCGGCACTGGTAAAACCGTCACCCTGCAGGTGCTGGCGGAGACCTTCTGCCAGGCCGGCGTACCCTGCTTCATGGCCGACATGAAGGGCGACCTCAGCGGCATTTCGCAGGTGGGCAGGCTTTCGGGCTTCATCGAGAAGCGCCTGCCGGAGTTTGGCATCGAGGATCCGCAGTTCCAGTCTTGTCCGGTGCGCTTTTTCGACGTTTACGGCGAGCAGGGCCACCCCATGCGCTCCACCATCTCCCGGATGGGTCCCGACATGCTGGGCCGCCTGATGGACCTGAACGAAACCCAGACGGGTGTCCTGAACATCGTCTTCAAAATCGCCGATGACAACGGTCTGCTCCTGATCGACCTCAAAGACCTTCGCGCCATGCTCAACTTCGTGGGACAGAATGCCGCGGAGTACACCACCAAGTACGGCAACGTGAGCGCGGCCTCCATCGGCGCCATCCAGCGTTCGCTCCTTGCCCTGGAGAACCAGGGTGCGGAGAAATTCTTCGGCGAACCGGACTTCGACATCTACGACCTCCTGCAGTGCGAGGGCGGCAAGGGCATCATGAACGTGCTGGCGGCCGACCGCCTCATGCTCCAGCCCAAGCTCTATTCCACCTTCCTGCTCTGGCTGATGTCGGAACTGTACGCCACCCTGCCGGAAGTGGGCGATATGGACCTTCCCAAGCTTGTGTTCTTCTTCGACGAGGCCCACATGCTCTTTGAAGGCACCTCCAAGGCCCTCATCGACAAGATCGAACAGGTGATCCGCCTCATCCGTTCCAAGGGCGTGGGCATCTATTTCATCACCCAGAGCCCCACGGACATTCCGTCCGACATTCTGGGCCAGCTGGGCAACCGGGTGCAGCATGCCCTCCGCGCCTATAGCCCCAAGGACCAGAAGGCCGTGAAGGTGGCGGCCGATACCTTCCGCGCGAACCCCGCCTTCAACACCTACGACACCCTGCTGGAGCTGGGTACGGGCGAGGCCCTCGTCTCCTTCCTGGACGAAAAAGGCACTCCCGCCATCGTGGAACGCGCCAAGATCCTGTTCCCGCTGAGCCAGATCGGCGCCATCACCGATGACCAGCGGGCCGACCTGATCAAGCGCAGCCGCCTCTATGGCCGGTACGACCATCCCATCGACCGGGAGAGCGCCTACGAAATTATCGTGGCCGCCACCCAGGAGGCCGAACGCCAGAAGGCCGAAATCCTGGCCCAGGAAGAAGCGGAGAAACAGGCCGCCATCCAGGCCAAGGAAGAGGCCAAAGCCGCCAAGGAAGCCGAAAAAGCCGAGAAGGAGAAGGCTAAGAAAGCCAAGAACAGCATCGCCTCCAAGGTGCTCAAGTCGGTGATTACGGCCGTCACGGGCGTAGCCGCCGCGGCTGTGGCCGAAAAAGTGAGCGGAGCAGTCACCGGAACCAAGTCCACCAAGAAATCCACCACTTCCACTACCAAGAAGGCGGTGACCAAGGCGACCAAGAGCGCTACCAACACCCTCACCAAGGAACTCACCCGCAGTATTCTGGGGAATCTAATCAAATAAGGCGACCCCAAAGGACCATTGCCTATCTTTCGGCAACAGAAACGCCCGTTTTCGTGCCTGGACACCTCTTTCGGCAAGTTTTTGTATCTTTGCATAGTAAAAACGGAAGCATATGCATACACGCGAGGAAAAGATAGAAGCTTTTGGCCGGCTACTGGATATTATGGACCAGCTGCGGGAGAAATGCCCCTGGAATGCCGAACAGACGTTTGATTCCATCCGGCGCCTCACCGAAGAGGAGGTCTACGAGCTCAGTGACGCCATCATGGCAGGAGACCGTCAGGCCACGGCCAAGGAGATTGGAGACCTGCTGTACCACATGGTGTTCTATGCCAGGATCGGCCAGGAAGAAGGCGCCTTTGACATAGCCGACAGCATTAATAAGATCTGCGACAAAATGGTTTTCCGCCACCCTCATGTCTTTGGCCCGGAGGCCGGAAAAGCCACCACGGCCAAGGAGATTGCCGATACCTGGGAGCTGGTGAAGGCCAAGGAAAAAGGCGGCAACAAGCGTGTAATGTCTGGTATTCCGGAAGCCATGCCGGCCCTGCTGAAGGCCCTGGCCATGCAGGAAAAGGCCCGCGGCTGCGGCTTTGACTGGGAACAGAAGGAGGATGTCTGGAACAAGGTGCAGGAAGAAGTGGGCGAAGTAAATGAAGCCTGCGCCAGCGAAGATCCGGCCAAGATTGAAGGAGAATTTGGAGATCTCCTTTTCACCGTTATCAATGCCGCCCGCCTATATGGCGTGGATCCGGAAGTGGCCCTTAACCGCAGCAGCGAAAAATTCCGCCGCCGCTTTACTTATCTGGAAGAGCAAACCCTTCGGAAAGGCCTCAAGTTCAGCGACCTTACCATGGCCCAGATGGATGCCGTGTGGGACGAGGCCAAGACAAAGGGGCTGTAGGCCGTATATTATTCATCCGTATACGAATAATATACAAAGAATATAGCTATCTTTGCCCTTCCAAATGACAACGAAGCCTTTCATATCGGCCGATGAGGCCGTACGTGTGGTGCGGAGCGGGGACCATATCCACCTCTCCAGCATCGCCAGCGTACCGCACATCCTCATAGATGCGCTGTGCGCTCGGGAGGATTTGAAGGACTTGCATTTCCATCATTTCCATACGGAAGGTCCGGCGCCCTATGCCGCAGGAGGCCGCTTTTTTGACCAGGGCTTCTTCGTGGGCCCCAATGTGCGAGCCCATGTGGGGGAGGGACTGGCCGATTATGTTCCCGCCAACCTCTTTGAGAGCCAGCTGATGTACCGCACGGGGGCGCTGCCCTGCGATGTGGCTATGGTGCAGGTGTCGGAACCGGTGGACGGGATGGTTTCCCTGGGAACCTCCGTGGACTGTTCCATCGCTGCCCTGGAAGTGGCCCGGGAGCGCATTGCGGTGGTGAATCCCAACGTACCCTTTGCCTATGGAGACCTGGTTCCCCTGGACCGTTTCACGGCGCTGGTGAAGGATGACAGCCCGCTTATTACTAAAACCTATTCGGAGCCGTCGGCCATAGACGAGGAGATAGGGCGGCACTGCGCGGACCTGATTCCGGACGGGGCCTGCCTGCAGATGGGCATCGGCGCCATGCCCAATGCCATCTGCGCCTGCCTGGACGGTCATCGGCATCTGGGACTCCATACGGAAATGTTCTCGGACGGGGCCCTGGCGTTAATCAAAAATGGCGTTATCGACGGCTCCTGCAAGGCCATTGACCAGGGAAAGATTGTTGCCTCTTTCCTCCTGGGTTCGCAGGCGGTGTACGATTTCATCGGCCGGAATCCCGCCGTCCAGATGAGGGATATCGCCTATACCAACGACCCGCGTGTGATTTCCCGCAATCCGGGAATGGTTTCCATCAATTCGGCCATCGAGATAGACCTCACCGGGCAGGTGTGTGCCGACTCCATTGGCGAGCGCATCTACTCCGGAGCCGGCGGCCAGCTGGACTTCGTGCGCGGCGCTAAGCTTTCCAAAGGCGGCAAGGCCATCATAGCCCTGGCTTCCCGCACCACCAAGGGCCTTCCCAAGATTGTCCCCACGCTCAAACCCGGCGCGGGAGTGGTCACCCCCCGGGCCGATGTCCAGTGGGTGGTTACGGAGTACGGTGCCGTGAATCTTTACGGAAAATCCCTCCAGGAGCGCGCCCGGCTCCTCATTTCCATCGCCCATCCCGAGGACCGCGAGTCCCTGGAACTGGCCGCCTTCGCCCGCTTCGGGGCCCATTGGCGGTAGCCTTAAAACACCATATTCAGCGCGGCACTCTGGGCCCGCTGGCTGTGTGCGGCGTTCATCTTGCCGAAGTTCCACTTCACGCCAAAGAGGATGTATCGGCCCATGATGAGCCGGTAACTGTCTTCCGCGTAGTTGGCCGTGACGGTATGCGTGAGGTTCCGGGTCTAATTGAGGATATCCTGGCACTTGATGCTCAGGTTGAACGCGCCGATGTTTTTGGAAATCTCTGCGTTCCACTGCCATTCGGGCTGGCCGTAACCGGCCGCATAGCCGCTGTAAAGGACATAGGCCAGGTCTGTAATGAACTCAAATTCCTTTTTGGTGGTATAAGATCCGCGGGCGGTGAAGCGGGTATCCAGCGTATTCAGATTGGCGGTAGGGTCCAGGGAATAGCGGGCGATGCGTCCCTGCGTGGAGGCGCCCACGGCGAACGAATAACGGTCCTGATTGAACCGGATCTGAAAACTGGCCGAGGGATTGAGGGAACGGGTGCAGCTTTCTTCAAAACCGCTTTGTCCGCCGTAGAAACGGCTGCCGGATTCATCGCCCCAGAAATCCCGCATGAAGGCGGCATAATCGAAGTGCTCCTTGTCCCAACCGGGGAGAGTGGTCCGGTCCTGGAACACGTTGTCGTTTATGATAAAAACCTGCGCCCGGGCCGAAAAGCCGAACCCGAGCACGAGGAGCATGACCGATAATAATTTGTACCTCATTTGTTTCCGGTTATAGAAGCCGTGCGTTAGCCGCAACAATCGCGCCGGAAACAGTTAAATTCTGGGTTTCTGTACAACGCGTATTACCAGTGAGGTGAAATAGACGATGAGACCGTACAGGACGGGGATCATGGCCACCTTAAGGCCGCCGCAGATCACAGCCTGGCTCACGTCTCCTATCATCTGTATGGCATCACAGGCCTGGACGAAGCCCAGCAGCGTAGCAAAAACACCTGTCACCAGCCCTCCAAGGCCGATTTCCTTTACCCACTTGGGGGCCTTCCAGGCAGCAATGAAAAGGCCGATGAGGAAAAGGGTGATGATGATCATCATACCCATTCCGCCTTCAACGAATACCCGGGCGATGGAGAAGCCCGGACGGGTGTAGGTTTCCGGCTGGGCCACGCCCAGGGAATCCACGACATACATGATTTCTTCTTTCATGGCAAAACGATTTTTTGGTTTGCTGCAAAGATACGGCAGGAGGCCTGTATTTTCCAAAGATGAATCCCACTGCCGGCGTGTCAAAACCCCCTGCAGGGCTTCCGGGCTTGCATTCGCAAAGGTTTTTACCTATTTTTGTGCTGGAATGAGAATCGCTTTGCGCATAGGATACTGGCTTTTCGCCATCGCCCTTCTGGCCGCCATCCTGGTGAGCCTGGACTACACGTTGTCCCAGGCGGTGCTCATCGGCCTGGTGTTCTGCCCCTGCGCACTGGCGCTGGAGTATCTGATGCCCAAGGCAACCAGGCCTGTGGACAAGGTGTATCTTTCCCTGGCTGTGCTGGTGTCCATCATACTGCTCATCCTGGTGCTGCATCAGTATGTGTGGATCACCATCACCCAGTATGGTTATCATCAGCCGTCCAAGGAGGTGGCGCCGATGCTCATCAACCCGGCCTTCCTGGGCCTCATCCTCACGGCGCTGTCCATCGGCGATTATTATTGGACCAGATGGCTGGGCAAGCGCTATAAAGCCCAGGACCGCAGTATCACTTTCTTCTCCGAACGCCGGAGCGTGACGCTGCCCCTGGCCGATATCCTTTATATTGAATCCAACGATACGGAAGTGCGCATTGTCACCGCTTCCGGGGAGTCTTACCGGAACAAGACCGGCATCAGCCAGTGGGAGAACCTCCTGGGTGAGGGCTTCCTCCGCATCCACCGCTCCTATCTGGTCCGGACCGATGCAGCCACGCTCACATCGGCCGATACGGTAAGTGTGGGCAAAACTCAATTACCTGTCTCCCGCAAATACAGGGACAGGGTTCAAAAGTTGCTTCCGGAATAATTTATTCGTGCTTGGCCAAACGTTCCCAGGCCAACTGTTCCCACTTGGTGCCGGGACGGCCGTAGTTGGCGTAGGGATAGATGGAGATGCCGCCGCGGGGCGTGAAGAAACCGGTGACCTCGATGTATTTCGGGTCCATCAGTTTCACCAGGTCCTTCATGATGGTGTTCACGCAGTCTTCGTGGAAATCACCGTTTGACCGGAAACTGAACAGATAGAGTTTCAGGGACTTGGATTCCACCATCTTTTTGTCCGGCACATAGCCGATCCGGATTTCCGCGAAGTCCGGCTGGCCGGTGATGGGGCAGAGGGTCGTGAATTCCGGACAGTTGAAACGGACCCAATAGTCATTGCCGGGATGCTGGTTTTCAAAGGTTTCCAGCACTTCAGGGGCATATTTCTGGCTGTAGACGCTTTCGTGGCCCAGGGCCTTGAGTTCTTTGGGGTCTCGGGACATGGCTTATTCCTCCTCTCCGGCCTCTTTGAGCCGCTCTGCGTTTTCTGCGATCTGCAGCTGGTCGATGCACTCCTGGATGTCGCCGTCCATGAAGACGGGCAGGTTGTACATGCTCCAGCCGATGCGGTGGTCGGTCACGCGGCCCTGCGGATAGTTGTAGGTGCGGATCTTGGCGCTGCGGTCACCCGTGGAAACCATGGTCTTGCGCTTGGCGGCAATGCCGTCCAGGTATTTCTGGTGTTCCATGTTGTACAGGCGGGTACGGAGCTCTTCCATGGCGCGGTCCAGGTTCTTCAGCTGGGAACGCTCTTCCTGGCACTGCACCACGATACCGGAGGGAATGTGGGTGAGGCGGACGGCGCTGTAGGTGGTGTTCACGCCCTGGCCGCCGGGGCCGGAGGCGCAGAAGAGATCCTTGCGGATATCGGCCGGATTCAGTTCGATGTCAAATTCGCCGGCTTCCGGGAAAACGGCCACGGAGGCGGCTGAGGTCTGGATTCTGCCCTGGGTCTCGGTCTGGGGGACCCGCTGCACGCGGTGCACGCCGGATTCATACTTCATGATGCCATATACGCCGTCCGTGCTGCTGGAAAGCTTGAATACGATCTGCTTGTAACCGCCGGAAGTACCGGGGGCCTGGTCTGTCACCTCCAGTTTCCAGCCGCGGCGTTCCGCGTAATGCTGGTACATGCGGAAGAGGTCGCCTGCGAAGATGGCGGCTTCGTCGCCGCCGGTACCGCCGCGGATTTCCACCATGGCGTTCTTGCTGTCGTCCGGATCGGCCGGAATCAGGAGAAGCTTGATGTTCTGCTCCATGTCCGGCAGCTTGGGCTCTATCTCCGCAATCTCTTCCTTGGCCATTTCCTTGAGGTCGTCGTCCTTTTCGTTGATGAGGATGTCCTTGGCCTGGGAGAGTTCGTCCATCAGGCGCTTATACTCAAGGCCGGCGGCGATGATGGGCTGCAATTCCTTGTAGTCCTTGTTCAGCTGGACGAATTTCTTCATGTCGGCGATGACCTCCGGGTCTGCCAGCTGAGCTTCCAGCTTCTTGTATTTGTCCTGGAGGGAAAGAACTTTCTCCAGCAATGTATTGTCTGCCATACTCTATCTATGTTTCAAACTGCAAAGATAACAAAAAAGTGTCGGTTCCGGGCTGGCCTGCTACCCTTTGGGAACCAGGGCGAGGGTTATTTTGGCCTGGGCGCAGCGTTTTCCTTCCACCGAGAGGCTGGCGCTGCAGAAATAAAGGGAGGCCTTTACCTCGTCTACGCGGCAGGTGATTTCGCACAGGTCGCCGGGACGCACCGTGTTCCGGAATTTCACCTGGTCCAGGCCGCGGTAGAGGGCCAGATGGCCATCCAGCGCCTCTTTCATGATTTCACAGCAGCTCTGGGCCATGATTTCGCACAGGATAACGCCAGGAACCATGGGGTTGCCGGGAAAATGCCCCTGGCAGAAGAACTCATTCTCGCGGATACGGTACCAAGCGTGGCCGGTGCCGTCGGCATCCACGGAAGTCCCGTCAACCAGCAGCATCGGCTCGCGGTGGGGGAGAATCTGTTTGATCTCTTCTCTGGTCATCCTTTGTACGGTCTGAAGGCCACGCAGGCGTTGTGCCCGCCGAAGCCGAACGAGTTGGAAAGGCCCAGCGTCAGGTCTGTCTTCACGGCCACGTTGGGGGTGTAGTCCAGGTCGCATTCCGGGTCCGGAACGTCCAGGTTGATGGTGGGCGGGCAGATGCCGTTCTTGAGGGCCAGCACGGTGGCTACGGCCTCTGCTGCGCCGGCTGCGCCGAACATGTGGCCGGTCATGGACTTGGTGGAAGAGATGTGGGCCTTGTAGGCGTAGTCTCCCAGGGCCACCTTGCAGGCGATGGTTTCGGCAATGTCGTTGAGGTGGGTGCCCGTTCCGTGCGCGTTGATATACAGGTTGTCCTTGGAAGGGTCGAATCCGGCTTCTCCCAGGGCGTCCTTGATGGACTGGGCCTGTGTGCTGCCGTCCGGGCGGGGTGCGGTGGCGTGATAGGCGTCGCAGGTGTTGCCGTAGCCCACCATTTCGCCGTAGATGACGGCACCGCGCTCCAGGGCGTGGTCCAGGGATTCCAGGATGAGCACGGCGGCGCCGTCACCCATCACGAAACCCTGCCGGTTGGCGTTGAAAGGAAGGGAAGAATATTTGGGATCCGTAGCGCGGGTGAGAGCCTTGGCGTTATAGAATCCGGCGATACCAAGCGGGATGGACACATGCTCGGAGCCGCCGGCGATGATGGCGTCGGCATAGCCGTGGCGGATGGCGCGGAACGCTTCCCCGATACAGTGGGACGAGGTGGCGCAGGCTGTCACGATATCCAGGCACGGGCCCTTGGCCTGGTGCTTGATGGCGATGTGCCCGGCCGCGATGTTGGAAATCATGGTGGCGATGAACAGCGGCGAAATCCACTTTCCGGTAGGGTCCTCTATCATTTTCTGCGTCTCGCGGTACTGCACCTCGAAGCCGCCGATGCCGGAACCCACATATACGCCGAGGCGGAACGGGTCGATGTTCGCCCCTTCACCGTCGGACTGGAGCCCGGACTGGCGCATGGCCTGCCAGGCAGCCGCCATGGCATACAGGGTGAAGTTGTCCTGCTTGCGGATGAACGGCTTGTCCATGCCGTATTTTTCGGCGTCGAAGTCTTTCACCTTGCCGGCGAAAGTGACGGGCATGTCCTTGAACTGCTCAACAAAGTCGATTCCGCACACCCCGTTGATGAGGTTGTTCCAGAAAGTATCCACGTCATGGCCGACGGAGGAGATGACCCCCATTCCGGTGACTACAACTCTTTTTGCTTCCATAGCGCTATTCTCCAATCAAATTATGGGCATCGGAAAGGAGTCTTTCAGCTCCTCCGATGATGTCGTTAACAATTTCAGCCGCACTCTCTTCCTTGCGGATGAGGCCGGCCACTTCGCCTGCCAGGAAGCTGCCTCCGGCAAGGTCTCCTTCAAAGACGGCCTTTCGCACCGAGCCGGTTCCGAATGCACGGAGCTGGTCGGCCCCGATGGTGGGATTGGCCTCCATCTGGGCAAACTTCTTGGTAAAAGGGGTTTTGAGCGAACGCACCGCGTCGCCCAGGGATTTGCCGGTTACCATGGTGCCCAGGTCGCTGGCCTTGATCAGGCGCTCCTTGTACACGGGGTGCACACGGCATTCTGTGGCAGAGAGGAACCGGGTGCCCACCTGGACGCCGGCGGCTCCCATCAGCAGCATGGCCGCAGCGCTGCGGCCGTCGAAAACGCCTCCGGCGGCTAGGACGGGAATATTCACGGCGTCAATCACCTGCGGAACGAGTGCCAGGGTGTGCAGGTCTCCGATATGTCCGCCGGATTCGGCCCCTTCCGCTATGACGGCGGTGGCGCCCAGCTCCTGCATCTTGAGGGCGTAGGAAACGGAAGCCACTACCGGAATCACCTTGATGCCGGCGGTTTTCCACTGTTCCATATATTTGGCGGGGGATCCTGCTCCCGTCGTGACCACCTTCACGCCTTCTTCCACTACGACGGCGGCCACGGTTTCGGCATCCGGGGCGGCGAGCATGATATTCACGCCGAAGGGTTTCCGGGTCAGTTCCCGGGCTTTCCGGATTTCCGCACGCACTGCTTCCGCCCCTCCGTTGATGGAGGAGATGATGCCCAGTCCTCCGGCTTCCGACACGGCGGCGGCCAGGCGGGCATCGGCAATCCAGGCCATACCCCCTTGGAAGATGGGCTTTTCAATGCCCAGTATGTCGCAGATGGCGCTTTTTATCATTTTTTCCGGTTTCTTTTCCTTCTCTCCCTTACGCGGTAGGCGCTTTCTACCATCAACTGGTCCTGGAAGCAGCCGCGGGCGGCCAGCAGGTTGCTCACGCAGATGACCAGGGGCAGGATGACCGTCCAGCTGAACACCGGGCCCTCGAAGGTGAAATACATCCAGGCCAGCCAAATCTGCATGCCCAGGGCGACGATGGCGCTGAGGGCGGCCAGGCGCATCTGCAGGATGCGGTTCTTGTATACGATCAGGGCCAGCACGATCATGCAGGCGAGGATGCTGAGGAGGATGGCGAAATAAGGCCTCTGCAGCTGCAGGTAGGTTACTTTCACCAGCCCGTCCGGGTCAGTTACGGTGTAGGCCGTACCGGCGAGGAGCACTACCACAAGCACGGTGGAGATGAGTAAATATAAAGTTTGTATTCTTTGCCACATTACAAATAAAATTTTACAAAGATACATACTTTTTTGTAAATTTGTAAATCAGTAGTTTGTTATGGGACTTTTGGAATCCTTGTTCAGGCAGCGGTTCGGCTGCCCGCCCGTCTCGGTGACCGCCCTTACCGGGTCGGCCAGCCACCGGCGGTATTTCCGCCTTTCCGGAGCCGGCTTTTCCGTAATCGGCGTAGAAGGGACGGATGCCGACGAAAACCGCGCCTTCATCACGCTCTCCCGCCACTTTGCCTCCAAAGGCATCCGCGTGCCGGAAGTGCTCTGCGAAGAAGGTCTCTGCTACCTGCAGGAAGACCTGGGCGGAACGGCCCTCTTCGATGTGGCTGCAGCGGGCGGAAAGTACGATCCGGACCTTTTGTGCAGGACGATGGCCGCCCTTCCCAAGATCCAGGTGGAAGGCGCGGAAGGCCTTGACTGGAGCGTCTGCTACCCCCAGCCCTCCTTCGATGGGCGTATGGTGGATTTTGATCTCAACTACTTCAAATACAATTATTTGAAATTCGCCGGAGTGGAGTTCAACGAAATCCGCCTCCAGGACGATTTCGACGCCCTCAAGGCCGATCTGCTTTCGGAGCCCTCAGACACTTTCCTGTATCGGGATTTTAACGCCCGGAATGTCATGGTGTACAAGGGAGAGCCCTGGTTCATCGACTTTCAGGGAGGCCGGCGGGGGCCTGTCTATTACGATGTGGCCTCTTTCGTCTGGCAGGCCAAGGCGGCCTATCCCGCCCTGCTCCGAGAACAGATGGTCCAGGCCTATCTCAAGGCGCTGAAGGCTTATATTCCTGTGGACGAGGAGCATTTCCGCGAAAGGCTCCGCCTGTTCGTGCTCTTCCGGATGCTGCAGGTCCTGGGCTGCTACGGCTTCCGCGGCCTGTGGGAAAAGAAGCAGTATTTCATCGACAGCATCCCTTTCGCCCAGCAGAATCTGCGGGAACTCCTTCCTTTCCCTCAGTATCCATATCTGTCGGAAGTGCTTGACTCTCTGTCTTTTCCAAAGGAGAAAGCCCCTTCCGGAGAGGGGGAACTGACGGTTACCGTGTACAGTTTCTCCTTCAAGAAAGGGATCCCGGCCGATGCTTCCGGCAACGGTGGCGGCTATGTCTTCGACTGCCGGGGTACGCACAATCCGGGAAAGTACGACGCCTACAAGCAGCTTACCGGACTGGACGGGCCGGTTGTCGATTTCCTGGAAAAGGACGGGGAAATCCTCCGTTTCCTGGACCATGTCTATTCTCTGGTCGACCCTCACGTGGAACGGTTCCTGCAGCGGGGCTTCACGCACCTGCAGGTGAGTTTCGGCTGTACGGGCGGACAGCACCGGTCCGTCTACAGCGCGGAGCACCTGGCGGCGCATCTGGCCGCCCGCTATCCTGTCCGCGTCCATCTGGTCCACCGGGAGCGCGGCATCGAAAAAATGCTGGAAGGCCATGGAGAATAAGACGGCGCTCATTTTTGCCGCGGGGCTTGGTACCCGGCTTCGCCCCATCACGGACTCCATGCCCAAGGCGTTGGTACCCGTGTGCGGGGAACCGCTGCTGTATCATGTGATCCGGAAGCTGACATCGGCAGGGTATAACCATCTGGTCGTGAACGTGCATCATTTCCCGGACCAGATTATCGGCTATCTGCGCGGGCATGATTTCGGCGTCCGCATCGACATCTCCGACGAGCGGGATTTCCTCCGGGAAACCGGCGGAGGCATAAAATACGCCCGGCCGTACCTGGAGGGGGAACCTTTCCTGGTGCACAATGTGGATATCGTCTCCAACCTGGATTTGGCGTGGCTGCGCGGACAGCATCGGCCGGACGCCCTGGCTACCTTGCTGGTGAGCGAGCGCCGGACACAGCGGTATCTGCTTTTCAGGGAAGACGGCCGCCTGGCGGGCTGGACCAACCTGGCTACCGGCGAGGTGCGCAGCCCTTTTCCGGACCTGGACCCTTCGGCCTGCCGCCGCCTGGCTTTCGCCGGCATCCACTGCATCTCGCCGGAGATTTTCCGGGCCTTCGAGACGCTGCAGATGCCCGACCGGTTCCCCATCATGGATTTCTACCTCCAGGCCTGTGCCCGCTATCCCATCTACGCCGCCCCCGCCAGGAACCTTACCCTGGTGGACGTGGGCAAACTGGACACCCTGGCCGAAGCGGAGGAAATCTGCCGTTCGCTGGTGTAACTTGGCGTGGAGGCTATCTGCTTGATTGCTAGCTTTTTATTATGTGTTCCTGTGTGTCTTTTGACGCACAGGAACACTATTTAATTGCTTTAAAATCAATCTTTTATCCTCCACTCCGGATAATCAAGAAACTTGCTGATTTCGTATTTTGCGCAATTGGATTGTCCCAGCAGTATCTCGGCAATGTGTTTTTTATCTTTTTCCGGTATAGTCTGTATTTTTTTCAGGTTGCTTTTGAAACTGGATCTCTTGCAGAGGTTTACAAGGGTAGTATAGGGCTCGTGGGAGGGGACTCCATAGTCTTCTTTGATGTCATAGTCGTTTCCGGTGGTGGAGTGGAGAGCGGTGAGCAGCATGTCATAGCTGCCTTCAAAAAAAGACAGGATCCGTTCTCTGTCCAAAGGACAATACTGACAGACCAGATAGTCTGTAAGTTGTTCCTTCTCCTTTGCCGATAAACCTTGATAGTATTTCCGCAGAACATTGTACGGAATAACGGAATTCTGCCGGACGAAGCTGTCAATCGATTTCAAATCTCTCCTGAGGTGGGCCGATGCTTTCTTGAGATCGATTTTCTCGGAGAAAGGATGATTGCTTCCCAGATACGCGACCAGGCTCCAGCGGCAGTCTTCCGCATGCTCGCAGAGGTTTTTTTCGACGTGGTTGTTGAAAATGTATATGATAACGGACCGGATTTTCTTCAATGTCCATTTGGGAGCGTTCCCAAAGGCTTTTTCGAACAAGCTACCTTTCCTGTCAGCATCCTGGTTATAGGCCAGGGCGAAAAAAGAAAGATGATTCCTGGTGAAATCTGCCATCTGAACCCTGTTTTCGAACAAACTCAGTGAGTGCAGGTGGTCATACATTACAGACAGGGCGAGGGTGGGTATCCCCATCTTCCGTGCAGTTGCCGCATAGGACATCAGATAAAAAAGCCGGTCAAAGACATCGAAAAAAATGATTTGTTTCCGTACCCCTCTCATATACAAATGTTGGGGTACGGAAGGCTGGAACCGGCGATGACGGATTCTCATGACCAGGCAGGAAAGCCCAGAGACTCATAGGTCCTGCCAATCATGTCCATCAGGATCCTTTCCAGTGATTGGGGATTGTCATCAATTTCTTCTATCGTGACAAGATAGTCATTCCTGTCTACTTTTTCCAAGCCCAGCAGACAAACGGCCCGGTAATCGATGTAGCGTGAGACAACTTCATCGGCAAAAGCTTCGGCTTTTTGTCTGTCGGCGTAAACAACGTATTCTTTTTGGGCCGATGTCCCTCCGAACCCTTTCGCGAGGACGCCTGTCCGGGTCGATGCAAATACTCCAATCAGGGTTTCATCTGTCCGGAGACTCTCTTCCGGAATCAGGTCTCCGCCATTCCGTAAGGCGATTGTAATGTGATAGTGCTTTTTCATAATTGTACGAAAACTTGTTTCCGCAAACATATGTAGTCTGTGCGAATCGGAAAATAGCAAAACATGTTTCAACCGAAGATTTTTATGTTTCTTACGATTTATTTCTGTTTTTTAAGATTCGGGAAGCGTGGGGCTTAATCGGTTGATTCTAAATATTTTAGGGGGTGTCCCTGTGCGTCTCCAAGCACACAGGAGCACCCCCTAAGTTGCTGGTAGATAGTTGGTTGTTCTCCACCAGGAGGGAAGGATGAGGTTGTAGAAGCAGAAGAAAAGCAGTATCTTTACGGCATGGCACAGATAATGGGCATCATCAATCTAACGGAGGACTCGTTCTACGCTCCCAGCCGCACCGGGGCGGACAAGGCCGTGGAACGCGCCGGGGCTATGCTCCGGGAAGGGGCCGATATCCTGGATTTCGGTGCCTGCAGCACCAGGCCGGGATCGACTCCGCCCAGTCCGGAAGAAGAGGGGAGAAGGCTGGTTTCGGCCTTGAAGGAGGTGAAGGCGGCTTTCCCTCAGGCGCAGGTTTCGGTGGATACCTACCGGGCGGAAGTGGTCGAGCGTGTGTACGATGCCATAGGCCCGTTCCTGGTGAACGACGTCAGCGCCGGCACGCTGGATCCGGAGATGCTCCCTTTGGCGGGCCGACTGGAACTGCCCTACGTGGCCATGCACATGAGAGGAACCCCCGAAACCATGCAGCGTTTCACGGACTATGCCGATGTGGTGGAGGAAGTGAAGACTTTCTTCCGCACTTTCTCGCAAAAGGCCGATGACAACGGCATCACCGACTGGATCCTGGATCCTGGCTTCGGATTCGCCAAGACCCTGGAGCAGAATTACACCCTTTTGGGCAGGCTGGAAGAGTTGAAGGAACTGGACCGACCTGTCCTGGTGGGCATCTCCCGGAAGAGCATGATTTACAGGATGCTGGAAATCACCCCCGAAGAAGCCGGGACCCCGACGCAGGTGCTCAATTATGTGGCTTTGGAAAAAGGGGCCGACATCCTTCGCGTGCACGACGTGGCCGATACCCGCAGGACGATGCGGATTTATTCGATGATGTACACGTCGTCTCCCGGAGCGGCGAACTTGTAGGCCTCCCGCGCGTAGGCCTCGATGGAATCCCGGTTGTGGGTGAGGTCTTCAATCTCCGCGTCCATCTCTTCGATTTCACGGCCCAGGCGGGCCATTTCCTTTTCCTGGTTCTTCACCTCTACGGTGGCCTTGATCCAGTTGAGGACGCTGGCGTGTGAAAAAAACAGCAGCCAAAGCGCCACCACTGTGGTTACAATGATGACGTAAGGGATGAAATAGTTGTGGTCACTGCGGCGAAGCAGGTTCCATTTGCTGTTTTTGTCGGCCATTTTTGCGCGATAATTTCCTTAATTGACGCGAATTTAGTAAATTTGTATGATTATTGGAAACTAAATCGCGAAAAATATGAAACCTACACTTTTGGTACTGGCCGCCGGTATGGGCAGCCGTTATGGCGGACTCAAGCAGATGGACGGCCTCGGCCCTCACGGAGAAACCATCATCGACTATTCCATCCACGATGCGGTGGAAGCCGGCTTCGGCAAAGTGGTCTATATCGTCCGTGAATCGTTCAAGGCCCAGATGGAAGAGGCCGTGAACGCCAAGTACGCCGGCGTAAAGACGGTGGACGGGGAACCTCTCCGCTTTGTCTTCGTCACCCAGGAACTGAACAAGATTCCCGCCCGCTTCCCCCTGAATCCCGAGCGCGTGAAGCCCTGGGGCACCGCCCATGCCGTCCTGATGGCCGCTGAAGCCATCCATGAGCCCTTCGCCGTCATCAACGGAGACGATTTCTACGGAAAGGAGAGTTTCCGCATCCTGGCCGACTGGTGCCGTGCCCATGAAAACACCGAAGGCAAGTACTGCATCGTAGGCTTCGAGCTGGAAAACACCCTTTCGGAGAACGGCAGCGTGTCCCGCGGCATCTGCTCCTATACCCCGGAGGGTATCCTGACGGACATCGCCGAGCACCTGAACATCGCCCGTGAGGCCGACGGAAAGGTGTACGGCGACAATTCCGTGAATGGAGAGAACCACGTGGAGCTGGCTCCCAAGGCCCTCTGCTCCATGAATATGTGGGGTTTCACCCCGGATTATTTCACCAAGAGCGCCGCTATTTTCGAGACCTTCCTCGAGGCCAATGCCGGCGAGCTCAAGAAGGAATACTATATCCCCTACGCGGTAGACTGCATCGTCAAGGCCGGAAAGGGTTCCTGCGAGGTGCTCTCCACCCCTTCCCGCTGGTTCGGAGTCACCTACAAGGAAGACCGCCCCGGCGTGGTTGCCAAGTTTGCTGAACTGGTAGAGAAAGGAATCTATCCCAGCCCGCTTTATTGATATGGCCGCCCCTGTATTTCTGAAAAAAGCCCGCAAGGTCAACAGCTACGACCTGTACGCCACCCACGCCTGGTATGTACCCGGCGTAAAGGGCATGTTCGGCATGCTGGGCTGGTTCATCCTGGGTTCCCTGCTGGGCAGCCTGCTGCAGGTTATTTTCATGGCGTTCGTGCCCATGGAAGTCATCACCAGATATGGGATGATCGTCCTGTATCCGCTCCAGTTCCTCCCGGCCATGGTCTATGTGGCCCACCAGAGCCAGCGGAACAGTCTCTTCGAGGTGGGCTATAAGCTGAACAGCAGCAACTTCGGCCCGTATAAGGGCTGGATGCTCGTCCTCATAACCGTTGTGCTTACCGTTGCCACCATGATGTCGGCAGACCTGCCCAATTACTGGAATTTCCGCCTTACGACGTCCTCTCCGCTGATGAAGGAAATCTACGACCAGTTCGTCGCCCTTATGGAGCAGATGACCGGCGGCCCCTTCTGGAGTTCGTTCCTGGTAACGGCCATTTTCGCACCCGTGTTCGAGGAATGGATGTGCCGGGGCGTGGTGCTCCGGGGCCTTCTCACCAAGATGAAACCCGGCTGGGCCATCGTGGTGAGCGCCCTGTTCTTCGCCCTCATCCACATGAATCCCTGGCAGGCGCTCAACGCCTTCATCATCGGCCTGGTGATGGGTTATGTGTATTACAGGACGGGCTCTCTGCTGCTTACCATGCTCATCCATTTCATAAACAACGGTACGGCTGTGGTGGCTTCCCAGTTCACCACCGGCGAGGAGGCCGATTTCTGGATCGATATGATGCCCGGCGGTGTCTATGCGGTGGTGTATGTGGCGGGACTGCTCTTGCTTGCGGCCTGCCTCTGGGCGTTCTCCCGCATTCCGCTGCAGCAGAAGCGGGGCAATGTTGATGAAATACCCGTAGAAGGGGAATTGACCGAATAAAGATGCTGGTAGTACTGGAAGGCCTGGACGGGGCGGGAAAGTCCACCCAGGTCCGATTGCTGAAGGAATATTTGACGCAGCGGCTCGGGGAATTGGAGTATGTCCATTTCCCCCGGTACGATGCGCCTGTATACGGGGACCTCATCAGCCGGTTCCTGCGCGGAGAATTCGGAGACAACAGCCAGGTGCATCCGCAGTTGGTGGCGCTCCTTTTTGCGGAAGACCGCCACGGGGCCGTACCGGAAATCCGCCGTGCCCTGGAAGAGGGGAAAACCGTGCTGCTGGACCGTTATGTCTATTCCAACATCGCCTACCAGTGCGCCAAGCTTCCGGACCGGAAAGAGCGCCGTGCCTTGAGGGACTGGATCTTCCGGACAGAGTACGGTGAATTCGACCTCCCGGAACCGGACCTCAATCTCTTCCTGGACGTTCCGCTGGATTTTGTCCAGCAGAGCCTTTCCCGCAGCCGTGAAGGCAGCGACAGGGATTACCTCGCCGGCTCCAGGGATATCCATGAGGCCGATATCGCCTTCCAGCAGGAGGTGCGCGATATCTATCGGCAGGAAGCCGCCAGGGATCCGCATTTCCTGAGAATCGACTGCAGCGGCCCGGACGGTGCCATGTTGCCCCCTGATGCCATTTTCCAACTGGTCAGAACGACCGTAGACCCGCACCTTCCATGAACCGATTCTATTTCCGGCTCCGCCGGGGCGCCGCCATCCTGACCGGCATTGTCTTCCTGGTCTCCGGCCTCCTGAAACTGATGGACCCGGTGGGCACCATGCTCATCGTCACGGAATACTGTAAGTTCCTGCATCTGCAGTTCCTGCTGCCCGCCGCGAAGGTGCTGGGCATCAACCTGGCCCTTACGGAATCGGCCCTGGGCGTGGCGCTGATAACCGGTGTGGTGCGGAAATTCGCCGCATGGGTCACCTTTGTGATGCTGGGATTCTTTACCCTGCTTACCCTTGTCCTGTGGATCCGGAATCCGGAAATGGACTGCGGATGCTTCGGGGAGGCCTTCCATCTGACGCATGCCCAGAGTTTCTGGAAGAACGTGATCCTGCTCGCTCTCTCCCTCTTCGCTTTCCTTCCCATGCGTTCGCTGGGACATGCCAAGAAGCGCAAGAGACTGGCTGCCATGGTGGGCTGGGCCTCGCTGGTGGCCGCCGCCGTCTATTGCAACCTGCATATCCCTCCGCTGGATTTTACTCCTTTCGCCCCCGGTGCGGAACTGTTTGCCTCGCTGGACAACGACTACCAGGCTACAGACGGCTACCGGGCGGCGTTTGTCTACGAAAAGGACGGGCAGCAGGGGACCTTTACGCTGGACAACCTGCCGGATTCCACCTGGACCTTCGTCAAGGTCGATTCCCTTTACCGCGAAACCCCCGGCAAAGGCCCGGAAAAGCCCATCCTCTCCTTCCGCGACGCTTCGGGAGAGTATCAGGACGAATTGGCCGTGCTGGACAAGGTGGTGGTATTCTCCGTCTATGCTCCGGCGAAAGCCCGCTGGGAGCGTCTCAGTGAGCAGGTCCGGCAAGTGGAGGAAGCCGGCGCCCGGCCGCTCCTGCTGGTAACCGGCACCCCGGAGGATGTTCCGGCAGGGCTGAACCCCTATTTTGCCGATTACAAGACACTGATCACCCTGAACCGCAGCAATGGCGGCATTTCCTATTTCGACAAGGGCGAACTGATTGCCAAATGGGGACGGCGTGATTTCCCCAAGGATATCAAGTCCAGCCTGGCGGATGACCCGGTAGACCTGGCTACGCATCTTTCCGTAAGAAAAAGCATCCAGGTACAGGGCTTCTGCCTGTACCTGGGTGCCATACTCATTCTGCTGTAAGCTGAATTACAGACTCCGTTTGATTTCCGTAATCTGGAAAGCCTCGATGACATCACCGGGGTGGATGTCGTTGTAGCGGTCCAGACCGCAGCCGCATTCCATGCCGGCGGGTACTTCCTTGGCATTGTCCTTGCCGCGCTGCAGCGAGGAGAGTTCGCCGGTGTACACCACGATACCGTCGCGGATAAGACGCACCTGGGCTTTGCTGGTAAGTTTTCCTTCTTTCACCAGGCAGCCGGCGATGGTGCCCACCTTGGAGATCTTGAAGGTCTGCTTCACCTCGGCGGTGGCGGTGACCTCTTCCTTCTTCTCCGGCTCCAGCATACCTTCGATACCTTCCTTCACTTCGTTGATACAGTCGTAGATCACGGAGTAGAGGCGGATTTCGATGCCTTCCTTCTCGGCGGAGCGGCGGGCTTCGGCGGAAGGACGCACCTGGAAGCCGATGATCACGGCGTCGGAGGCCTCTGCCAGCAGCACGTCGGATTCCGAAATCTGACCCACGGCCTTGTGGATCACGTTCACGCGCACCTCTTCGGTGGAGAGCTTGATCAGGGAATCGGACAGGGCTTCCACGGAGCCGTCCACGTCGCCCTTCACAATCACGTTGAGTTCCTTGAAGTTGCCGATGGCGATCCGTCGGCCGATCTCTTCCAGGGTAAGGTGCTTCTGCGTCTTGATGCCCTGGATGCGGATGAGCTGTTCGCGCTTCTGGGCGATGGCCTTGGCCTCTTTTTCATCGGCCATGATGTTGAACTTCTCACCGGCGGCGGGAGCGCCGTTCAGGCCCAGCAGGGAGACCGGCGTGGAAGGACCGGCGCTCTGGACTTTCTGTCCGCGCTCGTTGTACATGGCCTTGACGCGGCCGTAGTAGGCTCCTGAAATAATGACGTCGCCCACGTTCACGGTGCCGTCCTGCACCAGTACGGTGGCCAGGTAGCCGCGTCCCTTGTCCAGGGAACTCTCGATCACGGCGCCGCTGCCCATCTTGTTGGGGTTGGCTTTCAGCTCCAGGAGGTCGGTCTCGAAGAGTACCTTCTCCAGCAGCTTGTCGACGTTCACGCCCTTCTTGGCCGATATTTCCTGGCACTGGTACTTGCCGCCCCAGTCTTCCACCAGGATGTTCATCTCGGAGAGCTGGCGGCGGATGGTATCCGGGTTGGCGCCGGGCTTGTCGATCTTGTTGATGGCGAAGACCATGGGGACGCCGGCGGCCTGTGCATGGGCGATGGCTTCCTTGGTCTGGGGCATCACGGCGTCATCGGCCGCGACGATGATGATGGCGAGGTCGGTCATCTGGGCGCCGCGGGCACGCATGGCGGTGAAGGCCTCGTGGCCCGGAGTATCCAGGAACGTGATGTGACGGCCGCTGGGCAGGGTTACATTGTAGGCGCCGATGTGCTGGGTGATACCGCCGGCCTCACCTGCAATCACGTTGGAATTGCGGATGTTGTCCAGGAGGGATGTTTTGCCGTGGTCTACGTGGCCCATCACGGTGATTACCGGGGGACGCTCCACCAGGTCTTCTTCCCGGTCGGGTTCCTGCTGCTGTACCTCTTCGGTAAGCTCGGCCGTTACGAACTCGACCTTGTATCCGAACTCTTCGGCCACCAGGACCAGGGTTTCGGCATCCAGGCGCTGGTTGATGGACACCATCATGCCCAGGGACATGCAGGCGCCGATCACCTTCACCACGGGGGTGTTGTTCATGAGGGTGGCCAGGTCGTTCACGGTGACGAACTCGGTGACTTTGAGCACCTTGTTCTCCGCTGCAGCGGCTTCCATCTCTTCCTGGCTGCGGATGGCGGCGATTTCGCGCTTCTCCTTACGGTGCTTGGCGCCGAAATTGTTCTTGTTCTCGTTCATCCGGGCGTAGGTCTCTTTCACCTGCTTCTGGATCTCCTTCTGCATTTCTTCCTGCTCGGCCTCGGTCATGGCAGGCTTGAAGCGGTCGCCCTTCTTGCGGCCCTTGCCGGCGGCGGCATCGGCCTGTTTTTTCTTGTCACCTCCGTTTTTCTTCGGTGCCTTTTCGGCCTGTACCTTGGTGACATCCACTTTCTGGGAGCCGCCTTTGATGCGTTCCCGTTTTTTGTTCTTCTTGGGGTCGAACTGGGAAAGGTCAATCTTGCCGAGAACCTTGAAGGGGGCGGCTTCCTGGGCAGGCTTTTCCGCTGGGGTCTGGGCGGGCTGGCTCTGCTCCTGGACGGGCTCCTCTACCTTCGCGATTTCGGGCTCTTCCGCAGGCTGGGGTTCCTCCTGTACGGGTTCCGGCTCTTCCGCAGGTTCGGGTTCAGGTTCCGGCTCTTCGTCCTGTACGGGTTCCGGTTCCTCCGCGGGCTCTTCTTCCTTTACAGGCGCGGGCTCCTGGACGGGAACTTCTTCGATGACAGGCTCTTCCACTGCGGGCTCAGGCTCTTCTTCCTTCACGGGTTCGGGTTCCGGCTGGGCGGGGTGCTCGGGTTCCTGTACGGCAGCGCGGGAGAGGTTGTTGTTCTTAATCACGGTCACGCGTTCCGGTTCGTACTCGTCTTCCTCGTTGTCCTGTTTCTTGGAGGCTTTGTCCAGGATTTCCGTGAGCTTGACGTCCACCTTTTCGGCGGCTTCCTTCAGTTCCAGGTCTTTTCCGAACTTCTTGTGCAGTTCAGGGACATACTCGTCCGACACCTTCATGTTGGGATTGGCTCCCTCGATGCCGGCGCCTTTGGAATTCAGAAAGTCCACCAGGGTGTCAAGCCCGATGTTGAATTGTTTTATAAGTTTCGATAATCTGATTTCTGCCATATATAACCCCTTGTTTTTTGTAGTCTTGTATTAGTCTTCGAATTCTTCGTGGAGGATGCGGAGCACCTCTTCCACGGTCTCGTCTTCCAGGTCTGCCCGGGAGGCGATGTCGGCGGGAGAAAGGGCCATGACGCTGCGGGCGGTGTCGCAGCCGATGGACTGCAGGCGCTCGATCACCCAAGGATCGATTACGTCGTCGAACTCGCTCAGGAGCACGTCGTCCTCCTCTTCCTCGTTCTGCGGGAGTTCCCTCCAGACCTCGATTTCACGGCCTACCAGCATGCCGGCGAGCTTGATGTTCACGCCGCCCTTGCCGATACCTTTCTTCACCTCTTCGGCCTGCATGTACACCTTGATCTTGTCCTCGGGACCTTCGCCAAGGTCGATGCGGGAGATGTGGGCCGGATTCAGCGCACGGGTGATCATGAGCTGCGGGTTGGTGGTCCACTGGATCACGTCGATGTTCTCGTTGCGGAGCTCGCGGACGATACCCATGATGCGGGATCCCTTTACGCCGATGCAGGCGCCGATCGGGTCGATGCGGTCGTCATAGGACTCGACGGCCACCTTGGCGCGCTCGCCGGGGATGCGGACAACCTTCTTGACGGTGATCAGACCGTCGTAGATTTCCGGCACTTCCATCTCGAAGAGTTTCTCCAGGAAAGAATCGGTGGTGCGGGACAGGATGATGTAGGGCGTGGTGTTGTTCTTCATCTCCACGCTCTTGATGATGGCGCGGACCGAATCGCTCTTCTTGAAGCGCTCGCCGGGAATCTGCTCGCTCTTGGGCATGCGGAGCTCGTTGCCGTCCTCGTCCAGGATGAGCACTTCGTTCTTCCAGGTCTGGTACACTTCGCCGGTGAAGATTTCACCCACGCGCTCGGAGTACTTCTTGTATACGTTGGCCTTTTCGATGTCCATGATACGGCCCTGCAGGTTCTGCCGGATGTTCAGAATGCCGCGTCGGCCGAAAGAGGAGAGGGAGAGCTTGCGGGCGAAGGTGTCGCCGATTTCGTAGTCGTCGTCACCGGTCTCGGCCTTGATCTCTTCCACGGTAATCTGGGTCACGGGGTCTTCCACTTCCTCCACCACTTCGAAGTTCTGGTAGATTTCGCAGTCTCCCTTGTCCACGTTGATGATGACGTCGAAGTTGTCGGCGCTGCCGTAGGTCTTGGCGAGCTGGGTGAGGAACACGTCCTTCAGAACGCCGAGCATCACCGGGCGGTCAATGCTCTTTTCTTCCTTGAAGTCCTTGAAAGCATCGATCAAGGTCACTTCTTTCTCTTTTTCTTTTGCCATTATTCAGTGTTTATTTTGTATTCGTTTGTAAGGTCTCGTCCTGTTTTCCTGACGGGTCTGTTTTCTATCTGCTGGCCTGCCCCGTTTGTCTTCTTCCTGCTTTTCTGAACGGGTCTGTTTTCTTTCTGCTGGCCTGCCCCGTTTGTCTTCGGACCTGTCATTCTTTGCGGAGCGAAGAATCTATTTGAATTCAATGTACGGCGTGACGGAATTGATGTCGGAGAGGGCGTACACATCGTTGTGGTCCACCTTTTCCTTTTTCTTCTTTCCTTCCACGGCTTCCAGGGCGGTATACTGCAAGGTGATGTCCTGTTCGGTGGCTGCCGTGAGGGTGGCGACCAGGCGTTTCCCGCCCTTGAACTTTACGTCGACCTTGGAGCCCAGGGCTTTCTGAAACTGCCGGAATACCTTGAACGGGCGGTCCAGCCCGGCCGAAGACACCGTAAGGGCGTAATCTTCAACGTCCTGGTCGAAAGCCTCGTGCATCACCTTGTCGATGGCGGCGCAGTCTTCCCAGTCCACAATCCCTTCTTCTTTTTCGATGACGATCTCGATGTCGTTCTCCGCGCTCACGGTCACGTCCACCAGGAAGCATCCCCGTTCCGCTGCAGCCGTTTCCACGGCCTGTATAATCTGTTCTCTTTTCATAATGTCTCCGTCATGCCCCGTTTGAGCTTTTGCAAAACCGGCTTTCTGTCATGCCCGGTTTGACCGGGCGTCTTCTAATAAAAAAGATAGGGGACCGTCGTCCTCTATCTCGTTCACAGCCGCAAATATACGCATAATATCCGAAAATTCCAAATTCTGCCGCTTCTCCGTGCCCTGTCGCTTGCTCTTATCAGGCTTTCCGATCGCCTGTTCTATGCCATGTCGCTACGGGAATCGGCCATGCAGTGCGTTTTGGCCTGCAACATGGCTCGAGTTCCCGGGCTCGGGATGGTTTTTGTTGCCATATTGCTGTGAGAACGACCTTAACACCCCTCTAAAGCACACTTTTGTGCATTCGGGTGGGAAAATGTGCTTTAGCCCTGGTCGGCACACCCCTCTAAAGCACACTTTTGTGCATACGGGCGGGAAAATGTGCTTTAGGCTTGGCATCGGCCATAAAAGTATTATGGTTTCATGGGAGAGACAGGCCGGGTGAGCCAGCGGATGCTGCCGGGGCCTTCGTTGAAGAGAAGGTCCAGGATGGAGAGGCGGGGAGTGAAGCCACCCAGGCGGTCGCGGAAGACTTGGTAGTACGGACGTTCCAGGCCGAGGTCCCGCAGGATGGTGTCCGGCCGCTTGGGGTGGATGACGTAGCGGTAGTCATCGGCAGGCATCCCCTCGGCCGATGACTGCCGCGTACCTTCCGGCCCCGTCAAAGACGTACCTTCCGGCCCCGTCAAAGACGTACCGCCCGGCCCCGCCAAAGACGCACCTTCCGGCCCCGCCAAAGACGTACCTTCCTGCCCTGCCAAAGACGTACCGCCCGGCGGGCAGAAGCGCTCTGTGGGCACCAGGTTGCAGGCGATGCCGCAGCGGTCCATGCACCAGCGGAGCAGCGACAGGTTCAGCTCCCAGAGGGTGTCCGGACGTGCTTCCAGCAGGGGAAAGAGCGAATCCCGGTAATAATCGTAGTAGGCCGATGTCTCATAGGCCGTGTCCAGCGCCCGCTCTGTCCGTACGATCCAGGGGGTGGAATAATCCACGCGCACGGAACAGATGTTCAACGGGGAAACCTTCCTTTCCGGAACAGAGCCTCCCTCCGTAATCGAAGATTCCCGGTGGACCAGACGGCCGGGAATCGGCAGAGAAGGAAGGGGCGCTAGTCCGTTGCTGCCATGCACTACCGGTACCTGAAGCATCTGCGGACCGTCGCCTGCCAGGATGTAGCAGCGGTTGCGGTAACTCTGCTTCTGGTAGTTCTCGCAGGCTTCCAGGCCGGTTACGGACGGGAAAACCCTGTCGGGGGACAGGGTCATATCACGTGCCGCCAGGGCGAACCAGCTCAGCGGCGGAAAATAGGCTGTGGACAGGAGCACCATTCCCTACCGGTTCTGCCGGGGCTTGGGGATGATGCCGCGCTGCGAACTGCGGATGAAACCGAGGATGGTGTCGCGGCGCTCATTGACCGGGAAGTTGGCTTCGATGTATTCCACGGCCTGGGAAGTATTGCGGCCGGAGAAATAGATGATGTCGTAGATGTCCTTGATTTCGTTTACCTGTTCCTCGGTGAATCCGCGGCGCAGGAGCCCCACCTTGTTCACTCCCTCGAAAGAGACCGGATCGCGGCCGGCCAGGCAATAGGGCGGGATGTCTTTGGAAATCTTGGAATAGGCACCGACAAAGGCATGCGTGCCGATGCGGCAGAACTGGTGTGCCCCGGAATTGCCGGCCAGCACGGCCCAGTCTTCCAGGTCGACCTCTCCGGCGACGCCGGTATAGCTGACCAGGATGCAGTGACGGCCGATGTTGCAGTCGTGCGCGATGTGCACGTAGGACATCACCAGGGTGTCGTCTCCCACACGGGTGACGCCTTTACCGCTGGCCTTGGTGCCCCGGTTGATGGTGGCGCATTCGCGGATATTCACGCGGTCGCCGATCTCCACCCAGGATTCTTCCCCTTCAAACTTGAGGTCCTGCGGAATGCCGCCCACCACGGCGCCGGGGAATACGGAGCAGTTCCGTCCCATTTTCACGTGGTTGTAGATGGTGGCATGGTTGTGGATGACACAGCCGTCGCCGATTTCTACGTTGGCGTCGATGAATGCGAAAGGACCCACTTCCACATTGTCTCCGAGTTTGGCGTCGGGACTTACATAGGCCAGAGGATGAATCTTGTTCATGTGAGATTTATTTTAACAGGGAACGCAGGGCCTTGGCGGCCTTGGTGTTGATGGAATGTCCGGGTTTGTAGGCAGTGATGCAGGCGTTCAGGTAGCCGCCGCTCAGGCGGAGGTCTCCCAGCAGGTCCAGCATTTTGTGGCGGCCGCATTCGTCCGGGAAATGGAGTTTCAGGTTGTTCAGATAGCCTTCGTCGGTGATTTTGACGCCGGGAAGGTTGAACAGGTACGACAGCGAGCTCAGCTGCTCTTCCGAAACGGGATGCTCCACAATCACGATGGCATTGTCCATGTCTCCGCCCTTGATGAGGTTGTTCCGGAACAGGTACTCGATCTCGTGGAAGAAGACGAAGGTGCGGCATACGCCGATCTCGTGGGCATAGTCGATGTTCAGGTCCCAGTGGCAGGACTGGATGCCGAGGATCTTGGAGTTGAAATCCACGGTGATATCGGCCGAAGGCGCTGCGGCGGGCTCGATCCGTACCCAGGAACCGCTGCGGTCGTCCCTGATTTCCAGGGGCTGGGGCAGGTCGATGTATTTCCGGGCCACGCCCTGGTCTTCCGTCCCGTCCTTGAGGATGGCATCGGTATAAGGCTTGGCGCTGCCGTCCAGGATGGGGACCTCGATGTTGTCCAGTTCGATGAGGGCATTGTCGATGCCCAGGCCGGTGAGGGCGGACATCAGGTGCTCGATGGTGACTACTACCGCTTCGTTGTGGGAGATGGTGGTGCTGCGGGCCGTGTTGGTGACATTGTCGGCCAGCGCTTCGATGACGGGCTTGCTCCGGAGGTCTGTCCTGCGGAACTTGATACCTGAATCTGCCGGTGCCGGCATCAGTTTCATGTGTGAATATGTGCCGGTATGGAGCCCTTTCCCTTGGAAGTAGTAGGTCTTCTTAAGGGTGTGCTGGTTGCTTTGCATCCGTGTTTCCAATTAAAAGTTTGCAAAGTTAAGCAAAATATCGGGGATTGCCAATAGGCGTCATTCCCCCCCTGACTGCTTGAATTTTGCGTATGCCCTGAGGTAGGTCTTGTGGGGGATGGCCGGTGTCCCGAACAGGTATTCTCCCTCTTTCCGAACATTGCCGATGAGCCCGCTCTTGGCCAGGATGGTGGTATGGTCCGCCACTTTCAGATGCCCGACAACACCCACCTGCCCGGCCAGGATGCAGTATTTGCCGATCTGGGTGGAGCCGGCGATGCCGCACTGGGCGGCCATGGCCGTATGGTCTCCGATCACCACATTGTGGGCGATCTGGCAGAGGTTGTCGATCCTGACGCCGTTGCCGATGATGGTGGATTCCATCTGCGCGCGGTCTACCGTGGTGTTGGCGCCGATTTCCACGTCATTGCCGATAATCACGTTCCCGAGGTGCTCGATTTTCTTCCAGCTGCCGTCCGGCTGGGGTGCATTTCCGAATCCGTCCGACCCGATCACCACGCCGGCATGCAGGATTACATTGTCGCCGATGACCATGCCGGGATAGATATGCACGCCCGGATAGAAGACACAGTTCCGGCCGATCTTGCAGTCCGCACCGATGGTGACGTGCGGATGGATGACGGTGTTGTCGCCGATGGTGGTGTTGCGGCCGATGTAGCAGTATGCGTCCACCCACACCTTTTTCCCGAATTTGGTGGAAGGATACCAGCGGGAAAGGAGGCTGCGGTGGCGGCGGTACTTCTTTTTCTGGTCGGCCACGTACTGCAGCAGGTCTGCCACCGCGTTATAGGCATCCTCGACACGGACCAGGGTGGCCTGTACCGGCTGTTTGGGCTCGAAAGTACTGTTCACCAGGATGACCGAAGCCTTGCTGGTGTACACGTACTGCTCATATTTGGGATTGGCGAAGAAACTGATGGCGCCGGGCTTCCCATGTTCGATTTTGGCGAACTTGGTGACGGTGGCGTTTTCGTCCCCGTCAACGGTTCCTTTCAGGATCTCCGCCAGTTGTTTCGCTGTTAATTCCATGCCTGTTTAGATCAGCGGCTCTGCGGTCATGGCTGCAGGCTGCGGGATACCCATGAGTTTGAGGATGGTGGGAGCCACGTTGCAGAGGGCGCCGTCCTTCACGGTCTTGACGGCATCTCCGGCGCCGATCACCACGAACTGGACGGTGTTCAGGGAGTGGGCGGTGTTGGGGGTTCCGTCTGCGTTTACGGCGAAGTCGGCGTTGCCGTGGTCGGCCGTCAGCAGCACGACATAGCCGTGCGCGAGGGCTTCTTCCACCACTTGGCCTACCAGCCTGTCGATGCAGGAGACTGCCTGGGTGATGGAATTGTACACGCCGGTGTGGCCCACCATGTCACCGTTGGCGAAGTTGAGGATGATCATGTCCTGCTTTTCGGTGCGGATCTGGCCGATCAGTTTTTCGGCCACCTCGGGGGCGCTCATCTGCGGCAGCAGGTCGTAGGTGGGTACCTTGGGGGAGTTCACCAGGATGCGGTCTTCATTATCGAACACGGTTTCGCGGCCGCCGTTGAAGAAGAAGGTCACATGGGCGTATTTTTCGGTCTCGGCGATGCGGAGCTGATGCTTTCCGGCCTTGGAGACCGTCTCTCCCAGGGTGTCCTGTACCAGTTCCTTGTCGAAGAGGATGTGGACGCCGGTAAAGGAGGCATCGTACGGAGTGAGGCAGCAGTAGTACAGGGGAATGGTGTGCATTCCTTCTTCCGGCATGTCCTTCTGGGTGAGGGCGGCGGTGAGTTCGCGGGCGCGGTCGTTGCGGAAGTTGTAGAAGATGACGGCATCGCCTTCTTCGATGGTGGCGACGGGTTTGCCGTCGGCGCCGGTCACCACGATGGGCTTGATGAATTCATCGGTGACATCGGCCTCATAACTGGCCTTGATGCCCTCGGTGGCCGATGTAAAGGCGGCGCCCTTCCCCTCGACAAGGAGGTCGTAGGCTTCCTTTACGCGGTTCCAGCGCTTGTCGCGGTCCATGGCATAGAAGCGGCCGCAGACGGAGGCTACCTTGCCGGTGGTCCCGGCCATCTTCTCCTCCAGTTCCTCCACGAAGCCCAAGCCGCTGCGGGGGTCGGTGTCCCGGCCGTCCATGAAGGCGTGTACGTACACTTTGTCCAGGCCTTCTTCCTTGGCCACGCGAAGGAATTCGTATACATGGTCCAGGGAGCTGTGAACGCCGCCGTGGGAGGTGAGGCCCATCAGGTGGAGCTTCTTGCCGGATTTTTTCACATACTCGTATGCAGCCTTGATTTCGGGATTGTCCAGCAGCTTGTGCTCGCGGCAGGCGATGTTGATCTTCACCAGATCCTGATAGACGACACGGCCGGCGCCCAGGTTCATGTGGCCCACCTCGGAGTTGCCCATCTGGCCGTCCGGAAGGCCTACATATTCACCGCAGGCCTGCAGATGGCCGAAGGGATATTTGGCGCGAAGGGCGTCGATGTTGGGGGTTCCCTGGGTCCAGATGGCGTTGGAATAATCGTGACGGCCTTCACCCCAGCCGTCCAGGATCATGAGAAGTACTTTTCTGTTCATATCGTTGTCTTTTATTTGCAATTTGTGTGCAAAAAGGGCCGATTTTGCACTTGGCGTCGCAAAGTTAATCATTTTTCACGGAAATACGAAGGATACGGAGGGTTGCGGCCGTCACCCGGACGCTGTGGTCGATGCAGAAGGGGATGACCGCCAGCACGTGGTGCGGGTCCGCTGCGCTTTTGAGCAGCGGGATCATCGGTTTTTCATCGGCGGGGATGTGATGGTCCGTGAACCAGTCCTGCATTTTCTTCTTCCCGGGGGCGCCCAGCGGCCGGATCCAGTCGCCGGTCTCCCATCGGCCGAAAACGGGCTCGGCCCCTTCCGGAATCCCGGTCTTGCCTGCGTCCAGGATCAGCATGCCCTCCGGCTGTATGACTGGCAGCGACTCGTCCCAGGGCTCTTCAGTGACCGAAAGCTCTGCGCCCGGATGCACCCAGGATGCCCGGTCCGCGCCGGGTATGCCGGATTCTCCCTGGCCGGGCATGCCGGATGCGTCATTCCCGGCCAGACCGGCAATCTCTTCTGCGAAGCGGCCCATGTCGCGGTTGAGCGTTTCCACGAAACTGGGGTTGATTTCCCGGAAAACGGGGAAAACCAGGTTTCGGAGTTTGTTCCGCTTGTAGTCGTTGGAGGCGTTGGAGCTGTCTTCCCGCCAGGGAATGCCGTGTTCCCGGACAAAGCCGCGGATTTCTTCCCGGGTCATGCCCAGGAGCGGCCGCAGCAGGGGGATGTCGGCGAATTCCGGGTCCGGGATGCAGCCTTCGGCCTTCATGCCCAGGATGCCCTTGAGGCCGGTTCCCCGCAGCAGGTTCAGCAGCAGGGTTTCGGCATTGTCGTTGGCGTTGTGGGCCACGGCCACGGCCTCATAGCCATGTTCCCGGCACAATTGCCCGAACCAGCGGTAGCGGAGCCTTCGGGCGGCCATCTCAACGGAGATCCCTTCCGCGGCGGCCAAAGAAAGGGTGTCGAACTTCTTTACATGGCAGGTGACACCATGACTGGCCGCCCAGGCGCGGACCAGGGCTTCATCACCGTCGCTTTCGCCGCTTCGGAGCGAGAAGTTGCAGTGTGCAATGGCGAAAGGCCCGCCTTGGAGACGGACCTTTTCGGCAAGACACATGGAGTCGATGCCTCCGCTGACGGCGACGAGCAGCATCGGCCTACCGTTTGTTGGTGATGGTGTAGGTGAAGCCGAACTCCAGGAATTCCTTGAACTGAACGCCTTTGGCGTCTACCTTTCCGTCCTTGTCGGCGTCCCGTACCAGCACGCGCGGATCGTAGATCAGGTTGGTGGAGACGGTGAGCGCGAAGAACTTGGCCATTTTCCAGAACACCTTGTTGTCCCAGGTGATGCGGGGCTCCACTTTAGGGGTGAGGTAGTTATAGAACATCGTCACCTGGGTGGTATAGGAGAAGGCGTCGTTGATGACCCAGGCGGCATCGGCCTTGATCTGGGCACCGAATTCCAGACGGTAGCTCTTGTACTGGTCCGTGGTGCCTTCCACGAGGTCCATGCCGTAGGTTTTCCGCAGCTCGGGGATGGTTACGAATACGCCGCCGCCGGAGATGGGGGCTACGTTGAGGGAGAACCAGGGAGCGGGCGTCCACAGCACACCGACACCCAGATTCAGGTAGGCGGGAGCAAAGAGGCCGGACTTGAGCGTACGGGCATCGAGCCAGTCCTGGACGGAGGGTTCCTCTCCCGACACGTTGGAAGGAGTGCCGTAGGCGTAGTTGTTGTCGAACTGGGTCTTGAAATCCAGGCTGGCAGAATAGGCCAGATGCTTGACGGGGGTCTCATAGCCCCACTTGGATTCCAGGTAGATGCGGTCTTTGTTCTTCTGGAGGATGGGCTTGTCGGCCGAATAGAGGAAGCCGTAGTCCAGCTGGAGACGCGTGGTTCCCAGGAGTTTATCCTTGGAGAAAACGGCGGTGGCGTCGATGTTGCCGGCCAGCGACACGCTGTTGTAACCGCCGGCCACCCACTGGCTGAGGTAGGTCTGGCCGAAGTTGATGTTGGTGAGGAGGGTATTGGTCCAGTACTGGGGCTTCTCCACCTTCTCGGGCACGTCTTCCGCCGCGCTGAGGGCTGCTGCCGCGGCTGCCGCGGCATCCTGGGTATTCTGGGCCGATGCTGCCAGGGTTACGGACAGTACGGCGAGGGCTGTAATGATCTTCTTCATTTTTCTTCTTTTTAAATTCTTCGCTGTCGCTCAGAATGGCAAAGGGTTAATAGGAACGGGCGAAAAGCACTCTCTGGTGGGAAGGCTTGCCGGTGTAGACGCACTTGCCTTCTTCCATGCAGACGGCGCTGTCCACGGGGATGCAGCGGATGGTGGCCTTCGTCTCTTCCTGAATCTTGGCTTCCGTCTCGGCGGTGCCGTCCCAGTGGCAGAGGAGGAAACCGCCCTTCTCGATCTCAACCTTGAAATCTTCCCAGGTGTCCACCTTGCGGATGGAGGCATCGCGGAAGGCGAGCGCCTTGTTATAGATATTCTTTTGGATGTCGTCCAACAGGTCGATGATCCTGTCTTCCAGGCCTTCCAGGGGCTCGGAAATCTTCTCCAGGGTGTCGCGGCGGGCGACCTCCACGGTGCCGTTCTGCAGGTCTCTCGGACCCATGGCCAGCCGTACGGGCACGCCCTTGAGCTCCCATTCGGCGAACTTGAAACCGGGCCGTAGGGTGTCCCTGTCGTCCACTTCCACGGTATGTCCCTTGGCTTCGAGGGCTTTCTTGAGTTCGAACATCTTGTCCAGCACGGCATTCCGCTCTTCATCGCTCTTGTAGATGGGGACCATCACCACCTGGATGGGGGCGAGGGCCGGAGGAAGCACCAGGCCGTTGTCGTCTCCATGGGCCATGATCAGCGCGCCCATCAGCCGGGTGGATACGCCCCAGGAGGTGGCCCAGACATATTCTTCCTTGCCTTCTTTGTTGGTGAAGGTCACATTGAAACTCTTGGCGAAATTCTGGCCCAGGAAGTGGGAAGTGCCCGCTTGCAGGGCTTTGCCGTCCTGCATCAGGGCCTCGATGGTCATGGTGTCGATGGCGCCGGCGAAACGCTCGCCGGGGCTCTTGTGGCCCACCACCACCGGCAGCGCCATGGTCTCACGGGCGAAACGGGCGTATACATCCACCATCTGCTGTTTGCGGGCTTCCGCCTCCTCGGCCGTGGCGTGGGCGGTATGGCCTTCCTGCCAGAGGAATTCGGCGGTGCGGAGGAACAGGCGGGTGCGCATTTCCCAGCGGACCACGTTGCACCACTGGTTGCACAGCACGGGCAGGTCTCTCCAGGAATGGATCCAGTTCTTGTAGGTGTCCCAGATGATGGTTTCCGAAGTTGGGCGGACGATGAGTTCCTCTTCCAGGCGGGCCGACGGATCCACGACGATGCCGCTGCCGTCGGGCGCGTTCATCAGGCGGTGGTGGGTGACCACGGCGCACTCCTTGGCGAAGCCGGCGACATGCTCCGCCTCACGGCTGAAGAACGATTTGGGAATGAACAGCGGGAAGTAGGCGTTCTTCACGCCGGTCTCCTTGAACATGCTGTCCAGGATATGCTGCATCTTTTCCCAGATGGCGTAGCCGTACGGCTTGATTACCATGCAGCCGCGGACTGCGGACTGCTCGGCCAGGTCGGCCTTTACCACCAGGTCGTTGTACCACTGGGAGTAATTCTCTGCCCTTTTTGTTACTTCTTTTGCCATAATCTTATTGCTTTTTTTCTTTTTTGTGCTTATTATTGTCCTTTGAACACGGAAGCGGGTACATTTTTTGATATAGGTTCCGTGAACCGGAGATTCCGGCGCAAAGATACTTATTTTTATTGGATAAAAGGAGGTACTGAGATGAAAAAGAGATTTATGGCGTATGCATTTGCAGCCTTTGCCGCCTTGTCCTGCGGATCGGTGGCCGGGTTGCAGACCCAGACCTATGACGACGGTATCTACTCCCGCCCCCTGGCGGAAGAAACCCCGGTCGTATCCCAGGAGCAGGTGGACAACCTGCTGGCAGACACGCGCTCGTCCCAGGCGTACATCCTCAGCGGGGGTGATACCCTGGTCGTTCCTGCGGGCAAGAGCGTCCGCTTTTCCAAGGACAATACCGTCATTACAGTAAACGATACCCCGGAGTGGGCCTGGAACTATTCCCTGGCCTACAGCCCCTGGTATTTCAACGATTTCTACTACTATTATCCCTGGCACTACTATCGCAGCCCCTGGTATTACAGTTCCTGGAGCTATTATGATCCCTGGTATTATGATTATTGGTACGGTCCGTACCGCTATGGTTTCTACAGCCCCTGGTATTACAATTCCTGGAGCTTCTGGTACGACCCGTTCTACAGATGGGATCGCTACTATGGCTACTACGGCGGCTATTATGGCCCTTATTACGGAGCGTACATGGACGGCTATTACCACGGAATGTGGGGCGGCGGCCATCTGTGGGAGCCCAGCCGCGGCGCCCAGCTCGGTCACAGGGAAGGCAATTTCGCCATCCGGGGCGGTGCCGGCACCGGCCGCTCGGGCATGACCCGTTCTTCCAACGTGAGCCGTTCCTCTTCCGTCTCCAGAAACGGAAGCGGCACTTCACGCAGCAGCTCTGTCCGGACTTCTTCGGCCTCGAGGACTGCCTCCTCGTCCCGTTCTTCGTCCTTCAGCCGTTCTTCCTCCTCCGGCGTTTCTGCGGCCACCCGTACCGCAGGCACCCGCGCCACCGGCGCCTCCCGTTCCGTCGGCACTTCCCGCGCCGCTTCTTCTGGCACCCGTTCCGCCGGTTCGGTCAGCCGGTCTGCAGGCGCTTCCCGCAGCACGGCGGGCGGCTCCTACCGCAGTGCAGGCGGTTCCACCAACTATCGCAGCTCTTCCGCCTCCTCGTCGGCTTCCGGCCGTTCCACTTCCGGCAGCTATTCCGGCAGTGTGTCCCGCTCTTCCGGCAGTTCCTCCGGCGGCAGCGTGTCCCGTTCTTCCGGCGGCTATTCCGGCGGCGGCTATTCCGGTGGCAGCGTATCCCGCTCTTCCGGCAGCTCCTCCAGCGGCAGCGTGTCCCGTTCTTCCGGCGGCCGCAGATAACCTTACAAAGCAAAGAACATGAAAAAATACTTCACCATCCTTGTATTGGCTGCGGTCGGTACCACGGCCGCAGCACAGAACTGGGCAGACGCCTATCTGTTCTCTGAAAATGTATATGGAGGTACGGCGCGTACCGTGGGCATGGGCAATGCCGTGACCGCCATCGGCGGAGATCCCGGCACCCTCGTATTCAATCCTGCTGGGTCGGCCGTGGCCGCCTATTCCCAGCTTTCCATCACCCCTGGAGTCACATTCTCGGTAGCATCGGCCACAGGTACCGTGCTGAGCGGGGACACGCATCCCATCGGTTTCGGAGACCAGTACCGGACGGGTTTCATGAAGGCGAAGCTCCCCAATGTCTCCTTTATCACCAGCTTCGATACTGGCAAACGGCGCGGGGTCAAACGCTATTCGTTCGGCTTTTCGTTCAATGCCACCAACAATTTCACGTCCCGGTTCAATGCCGCCGGCGTCAATTCGGACAATTCCTATGCGGCTTCGCTGGCCTCCTCGGCCGACGGATTCTCCGCTTCCGTCATGGGTGAGGAAGACTGGTTCTACTCCGGTGATCCCGCCCGGATGCCCGCCTGGGTAGACATGGTGGGTTATCGCAGCGGCATGATCGGCAGCGTGGACGGGATGGACGGCGCCTATATCGCGCTGACGGAAACCATGGACGAGAACGGCAACTTCCGCCTGGCGGCGCCTGTCTACCAGAAGTACGGCCGGCAGTCCAGCGGTTACAAGAGTGATTTCATCCTCAATTTCGCCGCCGACATATCCGATGTATTCTATGTGGGCGCCAACCTGGGCCTTGTGAACTTGAACTATAACCAGGTCCAGTACTGGCAGGAGAGCCCGGAAATAGAATCGGAATTTCCTACCATCGCCTATTCCGACGGCACTACGGCCACTTTCTCCTCCCTGCTCATGCAGCAGAATTACAGGGCCACCGGCTCCGGACTCTATGTGAAGGCGGGCGTACTCTGGCGTCCTACTTCCTCGCTCCGTGTGGCTGCCGCCGTCCAGACTCCGACCATCCTGCGCATTACGGAGCGTTACGGCTATAAGGGCCAGGCTACCCTCAAGGGAAAAGCCAGTCCTTCCGCCAGTTCTCCGGAAGACGAGTGGAGCTACCAGCTCCGCATGCCCTGGCGCCTGAATGCCGGTATCGCCTATTCCATCGGCAACGTGGCCGTACTCAGCGCCGATTACGAGATGGTGAACTTTGGCAGCAACCGTTTTGCCACCTACAGCTCCGGAGACGGCTCCTTCGTGGAGAATTCATTCTCCGCTGTCAATGACGAAATCTCTCAGATGCTGGGCCTGTCCCACATGCTGAGGCTGGGAGCGGAGGTGAAACCCATCCCTTCCCTCGCCGTGCGGGCCGGTTACAATCTGGACACCAATCCGCAGACCGGGTTGTCCTCCCTTCTGAAGCACGCCTTCTCGCTGGGCCTCGGCTGGTCTTCCGCCGGTTCTTTCTATATGGATGCCGCCGTCCGTCTCCGGACCGTTCCGGCCGAGTATATCATCCCGTACTATTATTATTACGCCCCCTCGGCCGGCAGCTTCTATGACAAGTATGTCCGTGACGATGTCCTCACGCCGGAAATCGAAGTGAAGACCCTGTTCGCAGATGCCCTCCTCACCCTTGGCTGGCGGTTCTGACACCCCGTAAATCTGCCAATTTGTCAGTGGACAAGGCCTGGCACGATGTTCGATAATTACTCAGGCGTCGCTCTTTCCGGAGCGGCGCCGGTTTATTTGTTAAAATTTAAAATTGTAAAAAGATATGGGTAAAATTATCGGAATCGACCTTGGAACCACGAATTCGTGCGTGGCTGTGATGGAAGGTAACCAGCCTACCGTCATCATTAACAACGAGGGGCAGCGCACCACCCCTTCCGTGGTAGCTTTCACGGACGGCGGCGAGCGCAAGATCGGCTCTCCGGCCAAGCGGCAGGCCATCACCAACCCCAACAACACCGTGTTCTCCATCAAGCGTTTCATGGGCGAGACCTATGACCAGGTGAACACCGAGGTGAACCGCGTTCCCTACAAAGTGGTCCGCGGCGAGAACAACACCCCCCGTGTAGACATCAACGGAAAGCTTTATACCCCGCAGGAAATCTCCGCGATGATTCTCCAGAAGATGAAGAAGACCGCCGAAGAGTATCTGCGTCAGGAAGTGACCGAGGCGGTCATCACCGTTCCGGCCTATTTCTCCGACTCCCAGCGTCAGGCCACCAAGGAGGCCGGCCGCATCGCGGGCCTGGATGTGAAACGTATCATCAACGAGCCTACGGCAGCTGCCCTGGCTTATGGCCTTGACAAGAAAGACAAGGACATGAAGGTGGCTGTGTACGACCTCGGCGGCGGTACCTTCGATATCAGTATCCTCCAGCTGGGTGACGGCGTGTTCGAGGTGCTCTCCACCAACGGAGATACCCATCTGGGCGGCGACGACTTCGACCAGGTGATCATCGACTGGCTCGCCGGCGAGTTCGCCTCCGAGAACGGCGGCATCGACCTGAAGAAAGACCCGATGGCCCTGCAGCGTCTGAAGGAAGCCGCGGAAAAGGCGAAGATCGAACTTTCCAGCCAGACTTCCACGGAGATCAACCTTCCTTACATTATGCCGGTGGACGGCGTGCCCAAGCACCTTGCCAAGACCCTCACCCGTGCCAAGTTCGAGCAGCTCTCCGACGCCCTCTTCCAGCGTTCCATCGCTCCTTGCCGTCAGGCTCTTGCCGATGCCCACATCAGCGCATCCGACATTGACGAGGTCCTCCTCGTGGGCGGCAGCACCCGAATCCCTTACGTGCAGGAGCTGGTGAAGAACTTCTTCGGAAAGGAACCCAACAAGAGCGTGAACCCGGACGAGGTGGTGGCCATCGGCGCTTCCATCCAGGGCGGTGTGCTTGCCGGTGACGTGAAGGACGTGCTTCTGCTCGATGTTACTCCGCTGAGCCTGGGTATCGAGACCCTCGGTGGCGTTATGACGAAGCTGATCGAGTCCAATACCACCATCCCTGCCAAGAAGAGCCAAATCTTCTCCACGGCGGCCGACAACCAGCCGGGTGTGGAAATCCGCGTGCTCCAGGGCGAGCGCCCCATGGCCAAGGACAACAAGCAGATCGGCATCTTCCATCTGGACGGCATCGCCCCCGCACCCCGCGGCGTGCCCCAGATCGAGGTCGTGTTCGATATCGACGCCAACGGTATCCTCAATGTGTCCGCAGTGGACAAGGCCACCGGCAAGGAACAGCACATCCGCATCGAGGCCTCTTCCGGCCTTTCCGACGCAGAGATCCAGCGCATGCGGGACGAGGCCAAGGCCAATGAAGCCGCCGACAAGGCAGAAAAGGAGCGCATCGACAAGATCAACAACGCCGACGCCCTCACCTTCCAGGCCGAGAAGTTCCTGAAGGAGAACGGCGACAAGGTCCCTGCCGATATCAAGGCCGAAGTGGAAAGCAACTGCAACTTGCTGAAGGAGGCCGTGAAGGCCCAGAACCTCGCCGATATCGACCGCTACTCCGAGGCCCTGAACAAAGCCTTCGAGAAAATGTACCAGGCCGGCCAGCAGGCCGGCGGCCCTCAGGGCGGTCCTCAAGGCCCGTTCCAGGGTGGTCCCCAGGGTCCCTTCAATGGCGGCCCGCAGCCCGGTCCGCAGGACCAGGGCCCCGATGAGCAGTAACCATCGGCCTGGTTTACAGCAGAATCAACGCCAAGTCAATGAAGGAGCGCACTGCGGTTTCGTAGTGCGTTCCTTTTTTGTTCCTGTGGTAGGTTACCTGGTGCCAGGGCGCTTTCAGTCGCTGGAAGAGGGCGTCGGTGCAAGCGACGGGAACGATGTCATCCTCGGCCGAATGACGTAGAACCACTTCCACGGATGCCGGCAGGGGGTGAAGGGTCTCCGAAAGGAGGGACAGGGACTTCAAGGCCTCCTTCAAGCGTAGGATGTCCGGGCTTTGATGACCGTTGAAGAAATGGGGATGCATGTAAGAATGGATATCTGTGCCGTATTCCTGTGCCAGGTCCAGGGGGCTGTCCAGCCCCTGGGTGATGGTTTCATAATCTTCCAGCACCCTTCCGCAAAACAGTTGGGACGGGTCCAGTCCGGTATCCAGCCAGCTGTTCAGGCTGCGGACCATGCCGGGAAAGAACAGATAGCTCATCTCCCCGCGCTGGAGAATCAGGTCTAAGGCAAGCGCCGGGTCATAGGCCCCGCTGCCCAGGCAGACGGCTTTCAGGCGGACGTCGCTTTCCGGGTTGTCGGCATAATGGTAGGCCAGGGCCAGGGTATTGGGCGCTCCCAAAGAATAACCGAAGAGGAAGGTCTTGCGGGGGAGTTTCCTGTCCAGATGCTCCTGGAGATACTCCTTGGCCGCTTCCCTGAGGTGGGCCGATACCAACGCGCTGTTCCCGCTCATCTGATAGGCGATGGGAAGGCTGTCCGTCGCACCGTAGCCGATATTGTCCGGAATCAGCGTCACATATCCCAGGACGGAGGCCAGCACCTCTGTTGTATATAGACGGGAAGTGCCGCAAAGGGATTTTTCGCGGTTGTAGGGGGACATCTCCACGGTTCCCCGCCAGGTGCCGTGTTCGGGATAGGAGACCAGACCGGAAGCAATGACCTCCCTTCCTTTGGGATCCACGGTGCGATAGGTGAGGGCTACGCAGTGAACTTCCCTTTTGATGAGCTTGAGGAGCCGGAAGGCAAAGACAAGGTCTTTTTTCTGGACATCCAGCCCGAATTCCAGGACGACCGAATCGATTTGCTGCTCCAGGGTAAGGGTCTGCTCCCGCAGGACGGAGACCAGCCTGCCCTGTCCGGAAGCCCGGATACAGAGCAGAAGCACAGCCGTGAGCAGGATAATCTTGGGACGCAGCATGTCTTAGCGTTAAAACAGTGCAAGTTAATCCTAAATTCCGCAGACAATTTGTCTGCTAAATTCCAAAAGTCCTGATAAAGAAA
>ERZ842401.738-NODE-738-length-48110-cov-13.081344_pt1 | contig 48110 bp, 40 predicted proteins | sample MGYA00521270_ERZ842401 | MGnify/ENA primary metagenome ERZ842401 (study PRJEB31892, sample SAMEA3878208) | bioreactor metagenome | biome: Moose rumen | place: Sweden | collected 2011-10 | study: EMG produced TPA metagenomics assembly of the PRJEB12797 data set... | reverse complement strand
TCTTCTGGTTCATTCTCCCATTATACCACATTTTTTCGATTTAATCAGCGGTTCCTTAGCTTTATTCTTTTTTGCATGTTCCAATGGCAGTGATGGTGATGATGATGACGGTTCTGCATCAGCAAAGGTAACAATGGTAAGTACTTCAGAAGTAGCAGGAAAAACTTTTTCGCTTTCTAGTCCAGCCAGAAGCTCTAGTGCGTATGTTATAATATTTGACGCGAGCGGAACTGGAGGAACTGTTAATCAAGGCGGCACCTCGGCAGGTACTATAACGTATGACGGAGATGTACTTGTGGTAAGCTGTTGGTCTACAAGTTTTTCTCTCCGGCATGTTAATGATGAGATTCGTCTTCTTGATACACAATTTTATATAAAAGAAGATAGGCAGAATGGTTATTATGGTACATGGATTTATGGGGGCGATGAAAGAGATGTCGTTGTTGTTAATAGTAATGGGACGTTGGTAGAAACGACTTATGAGGGTAAAAAGTATTATTATGATTGGAAACTCAAAAACGGACTTATCATGATGAGGCAAACTGGCTCTAGTGCAGACTTTCAGCATTGGGGCTGGGTCTATGATGGGGAAATGCATGTATGGCGCAGTAAATATGTTCTTGTGATTGTGTCTTAGACTTCATTTTCCTAAGCGGTTTTGCCCTTGGTCGTACATGTCTGCCAGGGAAATGAGCACGGTGTCGCCAAGTCCTGCCGTTTCAAACCAGTCGGAAAAACCGCTTAGGGAAAACAAAAGGTATTTTTCCACCTTGTACTTGCCGCTGACAAGGGTTGCCCTTCTTCGCAGTGTTTCCAAGATGCTCCTGTCTACAGGCTCGTTCTTGAACTTGCATTCTCCGACAACAGCCGTTTTGTCAGTGTCTGACACTGCCACGACATCAATGTCTGCCGCCTGCCAGAATTTTTTGCCGCCTGCACTTTCTATCAGTTCCGTTCCCCAGTATGTTCCAGCCCGTGTAATGAACGCACCGAATCTGCCTTGAACGCCCATTTCCAGCGTGTAATGGCGTGCCATGTCCTCAAAGACGCTTCCCATGAATGCATGAAGGGCGGGCTTTACCGCCCTTTCGTAGTAAAGGCTTCCCTGCCCCATCTCAATGACGCTGTAAGCATTCGGAATGAATCTGTACCAGAATTTAAACATGCTGTCCTTTAGCACGTACTGGGTCTTTTTCTTGTTGTTTTCTTCCGTAATGCATTTCCTGCGCTCCACCAGCCCCACTTCCATGAGCTTTTCGATGGAATACAAGACCGTAGGCTCTTTTTCGCGGATTTTTGTCGCAATGCCGTTCAGGGTGTTTTCACCAGACGCTATCTGTTCGATGATATTGTTTACGAGCGTTATGTCGGAAAACTTCTGTGACAGCAGGTTTCTTGTCTCGTCAAACAAATATCCGTTGGGGCTGAAGAATTGGTTGTTTATGTTTTCGTCAAGGGTCTTTTCTGCATTGAACAGTGCAAGGTATTTTGCAACTCCTCCGGTCACTCCGTAACAGATTGCCTTTTCCTCTGCCGAATAGTCTGGAACGAACAGGGCTGCATCCTTGTAGTTGAAAGCCTCAAGCTTTATCTGGGAATCCCTCCGCCCAAAAAGGGGGCTTTTTTCGCTTAGGATTTTGTTTTCCATAAAGCTGAGCGCGGAACCGCAGAGGATAATCATCAGGTTTTTTTCCGCCCATTGCGTGTCGATGTATTTTTGCATTATGGAAAGAAGCCCTTCGTCCTTTTCCGCCCAGTACGGAAGCTCGTCTATGACAAGGACGAGCTTTTCGCCTTGGAGCTTTTGGGTAATTGCATCGAAAAGGGCTTCGTGCGAAGTGAATCTTGCATCTGCGTATGCAGGGTCAAGGACGGAAAGCACCTGTCTGGAAAACAGTTCTAGGTTCCGCCCTGCACCTACTTTCGTTGCCGTGTAGAAAATGGTCTTTTTGCCCTTTACGAATTCCCTGATGAGGGATGACTTTCCTATCCGCCTTCTGCCGTAGATTATGGTCATTCCAAAGCCTTTCTTTGCATAGACTTCTTCAAGGCTCTGTAATTCTTTCGTTCGTCCAATAAACATTGCACAGCTCCTTTGTTTTCATTCAAATCAATTTTATTAAAATCAATTTGAATGAAAACGCTTTCTTTACTGTACCACACAGACAGAAATCGTCAAGTGGAAAATGAAAAGGGCTGTACGTGGGTAGCGGAACTTTTCCGACTGTCTGTCGGCATACACGCTGCTTTGCATTGTAAGGACAAAGAGTTCTGCATTGTAAGGACAAAGAGCTCTGCATTGTAATGTCAAAGAGCTTTGCATTGTAATGTCAAAGAGCTTTGCATTGTAATGTCAAAGAGCTTTGCATTATAATGTCTGCGTCTTTGTTGTTTAATTTGCATCAAGTTTAATTTACAAACGCCTTTTTTTCAGGAATCAGGACTTCCCCAAGAATTGTGTTCAGAGTATTATGAAAAAAACTTTTTATGGAGGAGCCATGCCACATCCAGGAGGAAGGTTTAACAGGGCATTCCTTACCGAAGAAGAAAAGGCAAATCGTCCTAAAGTTACCTTTGCACTTGTAAAGCGGGTGTTTTCGTATCTTGTGCCGTACTGGAAGCAGACCGTGCTGGTGCTTGCGGCAATCTTTGTGTCTTCCGTATTTACGCTGATTCCTTCCATACTGACAGGACGCATCATAGACGAAGGTCTGATAGGACGCAACATGCGTGCATTGGTCACCCTCATTGCAGCATCCCTGTTTGTCACCGTATGCGCAAACCTTATCAGCGTATTTCAGAACTACCTGAACACATGGATTGCCCAGCACATCATATTCGACATGCGCAACAAGATGTTCCGGCACCTGCAAAACATGTCGCAGCAGTTTTTTACCACGAACAATCAGGGCGACATCGTAACGCGCATGACAAGCGACATTTCCGGCATACAGAACATAGTCACGAATACGCTTTCCAGCATACTGTCCAATTCAATCACCCTGATTATTGCACTGGTCGCCATGTTCCAGAAAAACTGGATGCTTGCCCTGCTGGGCATTCTGATAGTGCCGCTGTTCGTCATTCCTTCTCGGTTGACGGGAAAACGCCGCTTTACCCTGACGCAGGAAGCCCAGTCGTGCAGCGATGAAATGAACGGAATTTTGAACGAAACGCTTTCGGTGAGCGGTCAGCTTTTGGTAAAGCTGTTCTGCACTGAAAATCGAGAATACGAACGGTACAAAGACGTAAACCATCGCATGACACGGTTGAACATAAGGGAAAACATGGCTGGCCGCTGGTTCTTTATGGCAATGAGCACCTTTTCCAGCATTGGCCCCATGCTGCTCTATTTGGTGGGCGGCATGCTGATAATGCGGTCAGACGGCGGTCTGTCCTCCATAACGGTTGGTGACATTACTGTGTTTGTGGCCTTGCTTGGCAAAATTTACATGCCGGTTAATCAGCTTTTGAACATTCAGGTGGACTGGATTCGTGCTATGGCTCTGTTTACGCGCATTTTCGAATATTTTGACATGAATCCTGACATCCAGAATGCACCCGATGCCGTTACGCCATCGTTCTGCAATGGCGAGGTGGAGTTTAGGCATGTGGATTTTGCCTACAGCCCTGAGCGTACCATCTTGAAGGATGTGTCGTTTTCCCTTTCCAGCGGCAAGTGCATTGCGATTGTCGGTCCGAGCGGCAGTGGCAAAAGCACCCTTGTAAACTTGATTCCCCGTCTGTATGACGTTAAGTACGGCACTGTTTTTTTTGACGGCAGGGATGTCCGCCATCTGGATCTGACGTTTTTGCGCTCCCACATTGGCATTGTAAGCCAGGAAACCTATCTCTTTAACGGAAGCATCCGTGACAACCTGCTGTATGCAAAGCCCGATGCCACTGAACAGGAATTGATGGACGTATGCAAGACGGCAAACATCTGGGATTTCATCAGCTCGCAGGATGCGGGTCTTGATACTATGGTGGGAAACAGGGGGTTAAAGCTTTCCGGCGGAGAAAAGCAGCGCATTTCCATTGCGCGTGTGCTGCTGAAAGATCCAGCCCTGCTCATCTTTGACGAAGCTACCAGCGCGTTGGATTCCATTAGCGAAGCGAAAATTCAGGAAGCAATCGAGCCGCTCATCCAGGAGCGGACGAGCATCCTGATTGCGCACCGGCTTTCGACAATACTTGCGGCAGACGAAATTCTGGTGGTCAAGGACGGCAGGGTGGTGGAGCAGGGAACGCATGAAACGCTTTTGAAAGCGGGTGGCGTGTATACCCAACTGTACGAGACGCAGTTCAAGATAAAATGAATTTCTTGGATGGAGTTGTTCTGCCTAGCCCAGTTGTGCGGGGCGCAGCGGAGCATTCCAGTCTACGGTGGCGTTTATTGTGGCAGCTATTTCATCTATGACGGAATGCAGTTGTGCCAAAAGGGATGCCTCCCTTTTTTTTGAACGGTGGCCTGAGCCTTCAAATACTACCTTTGAAACGTACGCATCGTAGCTTACGGCAAAATCCGTTTCGTCTTTATGGGGAAAAAACGTTGCCGCTGCCGTGTAGGCAATGTGCCCCTGCTCTGAATCTGATGTAAGGGTAACGCGGGCTGCCCTGCGTTCTGTGCCGTTGAACGTACAGGATGCTGAAAAATACTGGGCGTACACATCTATAGTCATGTTTTGTCCTCCGCATTCAGTATATGCCAATGCTGCAGATGTGGCAATGTGGCACATTATTCTCTTTCATGGAAAAAACTCTTGAAAAAGGAAGAATAGCTCATGTATAATATTCGATAGGCTCTAAAAGTTCATCGAGGGAATATTCATCCAAAAAGTTTGCAAAAAATTACAAGGGGGCATCCCCCTGCAAAGGAGTTGCTATGTTCAATGGTGTAAAAGCCAAGAAAGAAAAGAGTCTTATTGCCTATCTTATTGCAAGTATTGCCGGTGCAATTCTTGTCCTTACCGTACTTCAGATTATGACCGTTTCCTCCATTTCAAGCAAACGAATCATTGCCGATGACATCAACATGTATATCAATATGGCGGACGGATATGCTTTGTCCGTGGAAAAGAACATTGAAGGGTATTTCCGGGAGTTGAATGGATATGTGTATGCCGATGTCATGGAAAACGGAAATCTTGAAGAGTGCTATGAATGGATTATGGATCAACGGCACGCCGACATGCGCGGAGACTTTGATTATGTTATGCTTTCTGGACCTGATGGGCAAGCTCGTACTGATCTAGGTGGCATCACAAATGTTGCAGAGCGCGATTACTTTAAAGCTATTATGCAGCAGGGAAAGGATAAATATGTCGATGACCCTGTCATTGGAAAAACGACGGGGCAGCCTGTCGTGCACATTACTCGGGCACTAAAAGATAAAAACGGCAAGACGTTTGCCATGATTAGCGGTGTTGTAAACGTGCACTTGATAACAGAGGAAATCAAACGGATAAAGGTTGGTGAAAGCGGTTTTGGATGGATGCTTTCGAGCAAGGGTCTTGTTATTGCCCATCCTGCAGAAAACCTTGTGATGAATGTGAATTTCATTACGGACACAGATTCGAGCGAAAGTTCTCAGGACTTGGTTGCCGCAGCAAAGAAAATTGCTGCGGGGGAACGAGGCTTTTCATGGGCGAAGGCTTCTGACAGAAATGGACAGGATTTGATTGTGTACAGGAATATAGAAGGTACTCCATGGGGATTCGCCCTTTCTGTTCCCGACAATCAGATTTACGATTTGGTGCGGACGATACAAAACATTCTTATTGCCGGCGGTCTGTTCATTGTCGTTCTTATTGCCCTTTTAGGAGGAATCCTGCTGTACAGGTCTCTTCGTCCGCTGCAGGTGGTGGAAAAGACGATACAGGGCATTGCGTCTGGTGATGCCGATTTGACAAAGCGGATTGACATACGTGCGAACAACGAGATTGGAAAGGTTGTCAATGGTTTCAATGCATTTGCCGAAAAGCTCCAGTCCATCATTGGAGATGTAAAGAATTCCAAGGATGACTTGATTGTGGCAGGAACAGACATGACTCATGCAGCTCAGGAAACGGCAAGCTCCATTACCGAAATTCTTGCCAACATTGAAAGCGTGCATCATCAGATTGAAGGCCAGCAGACGAGTGTTGACCAGACTGCCGGTGCAGTGAATGAGATTGCATCAAACATAGAATCCCTTGAGCGGATGATTGAACATCAGTCAAGCGGCGTAACGCAAGCGAGTGCTGCTGTTGAGCAGATGATTGGAAACATTTCTTCCGTCAATACTTCGGTGGATAAGATGGTGCGTTCCTTCGGCGAGTTGCGCACAAATTCAAAGGATGGTTTCATTAAGCAGCAGGCGGTAAACGATAGGGTCAAGGCTATTGAAACGCAGTCTCAGATGCTGCAGGATGCAAACACTGCCATTGCAAACATTGCCGAGCAGACAAACCTGCTTGCCATGAATGCCGCCATTGAGGCTGCCCATGCAGGAGAGGCTGGCAAAGGCTTTGCCGTTGTTGCCGATGAAATTCGAAAGCTTTCCGAGACCTCTACCGCTCAGTCAAAGACGATTGGCGAACAGCTTACGAACATCAAGGAGTCCATTGCCGATGTCGTTACTGCATCAGGCGAAGCAAGCGGTGCTTTTGAATCTGTCTCGCTCAAGCTAGAAGAAACTGATCAGCTTGTCATGCAGATTAAAGCTGCCATGCAGGAACAGAACGAAGGTTCAAAGCAGATTACTCAGGTGCTCCGCAGCATGAATGACAGTACGTCCGAAGTCCACAGTGCATCAGCGGAAATGGAAAAGGGCAATCAGTTGATTCTGAAAGAAGTTCAGGTTCTGCAGGATGCTACGATGGCAATGAGCACCAGCATGCAGGAAATGACCATTGGTGCCAAGAAAATCAATGAGACTGGTTCAATGCTCAGTGAAATTTCGGACAAGGTAAAGGATTCTATTAACCAGATTGGCGAACAGGTTGACAAGTTCAAGGTGTAATCCTTTTTTCCTTCAAAGCAAAGCCTTGCCTCATGGGGCAAGGCTTTTTTTACCTGTTGAAGATTAATACGTTATCCTGTACAATTGCTTCTATTATGGAAAAATTAAAGATTTTACTGGCAAAAGGCAGGATTTACGAATCCGTATATACATTATTGGATGATGTAGGCATTTCCATCTATTTGCCTGATCGTACTTATTTCCCCATTACCAACCAGAAGGATTTGGCTTTTCAGGTTGTAAAGCCTCAGATTGTATCGAACCTGCTTGCAGGAAACAAGGCTGACATCGGCTTTTCTGGCAAGGACTGGGTGTACGAAAACGGCGTGCAGGATCAGGTCGAAGAAATCATGGATTTGGGCTTTGACGGCGTACGCATTGTTGCTGCAATTCCCGACACCTACAACTATGACGAAATCCTTGCAAAACCTGTAACCATTGCAACGGAATATCAGACGTTGAGCCGCCAGTGGGTGGAATCAAAAAAGATACAGGGCACCATTTTCCGTACGTGGGGAACGAGCGAAGGCTTTGTACAGGACAATGACGATTCCATTGCACAGATTCTCATTGACAACACGAGTACCGGTTCATCACTGCATGCAAACCACTTGAAGATTGTGGACACGCTGATGGAATCTTCCACTAGAATGTATGCCAGCAAGGAAGCCCTGAAAGACCCTGAAAAGAAGCAGAAGATAATGGAACTGAAAATGCTGTTCCAGACTGTCTTGAATGCCCGTTCCCGCGTCATGCTTGAAATGAATGTTGCACAGGACAAATTTGATGCGCTGGTAAAGGGGTTGCCCGCAATGCGCAGTCCTACCGTTAGCCCGCTCTTTGGGGGCAACGGTTATGCAATAAAGATTGCCGTAAAGAAAAGCGATGTTCCGACTCTGCTTCCAAAGCTCCAGTCTTTGGGTGCAACCGACATCGTTGAATATGAATTAAGAAAAGTAATGATGTGAGGCTCGTATGGCAAGAACCGCTGAAATTGAACGCAATACTGCAGAAACCCAGATAAAGCTTTTTTTGAATCTTGATGGAAAGGGGAAGTGTACCGTAAAGAATCCCATAGGATTTTTTGACCACATGTTGAGCGCGTTCTGCAAGCACGGCATGTTTGATTTGGACGGGGAGCTTGCCGGCGACCTGGAAGTAGATCAGCATCACTTAATAGAAGATACCGGCATTACGTTGGGAATGTGCTTTGCAAAAGCTCTCGGCAACTGTGCCGGCATTTACCGCAGCGGTTTCTTTATCTATCCCATGGATGAAAGTCTGTTGCAGGCAAGCGTGGACTTTGGAGGTCGTCCTTTCTGCGTGTGCAATGCCCAGCTGACAAACATTCCCCTTGTGTCCGTGAGTCATGAAGGAAAGCAGTCAAGCTTTCAGACGGACTGCTTTGAAGACTTTTGGCAGGGCTTTGTAAACGGTGCAAGATGCAATTTGCATCTGGACACGATTCGGGGCAGGAGCGACCACCACAAGATGGAAGGACTGTTCAAGGCTGCTGCCCGTGCAATTCGTGCTGCTGTTGAAATTGATGCACGTCGAAATGGAGAAATTCCTTCTACAAAAGGCGTTATCGTTTAACATCCTGCACAACGGGGCTTTGTCAGTCCTTGCCCCAACAACAGAACCGTGGGGACAGCGGACGAGCTATGTGGCAGATCCCGATGGCAATTTGATTGAAATTGGTTCGTTTGCTCCGTAAACGAATTTTCGGAGTAAACGAGTTTACGGGGTAAACATGATGGAACTGAATGCTGGCATTGCAATACGGAAGTTGAATGAGGATGAAATTCCCTTGGCACTGGAACTTGCATGGAAAACCTTCTGTGAATTCGAATCGCCTGATTATTCCGAAGAAGGAACCGAGGAATTCCGCAAGTGCCTGCACGACGAAGCCTATCTTGCTGGAATCGTCTATTACGGGGCGTTTGAGGAAGATACGCTTGTGGGTGAAATAGGCATACGCTCCGACAAAAAGCACATTTGCTTTTTCTTTGTGGACGGAAGCCATCACCGCCGCGGCATTGGAACAAAGATGTTCCATTATCTGCTTTCTGAATTTCCAAATCAAACGATTACATTGAACTCTGCGCCATTCGGATTGCCGTTTTACAAGGCGCTGGGATTTGTTCCAACAGAAGATGAAAAGACGGTGAACGGCATTCGCTTTACGTCGATGGAATACAAGGGGTGAGTGTCGCCTTGTGGTGAATGATGCTTGGTGAGGTTAGTGCATGAGAATTGTGTTTGTAAGGCATGGGGAGCCTGACTATGAAAATGATTGTCTTACGGAAAAAGGCAGGCAGCAGGCTATGGCAGTGTCAAAGCGGCTTGCACGGGAAGGCATTTCTGAACTGTATGCATCTCCCATGGGGCGTGCTCAGGAAACGGCATCCTACACTGCCTCGGCATTGGGGCTTGATGTGGTGACGCTTGATTTTATGCACGAAATTTCATGGGGCGGCAACGGCATTCCAGAAGATGGGCACCCGTGGACTCTTAGCGACATGATGATAGGCGAGGACAACTTTGACTTTTATGCTCACGACTGGAAAAAGCACCCCTATTTTGAAAAGAATGTTGCTACGGAAATCTACGATGGCATTTGCCGCCGTTTTGACGATTTCTTAAAGCCGCACGGATATCTTCATGAAGGAAGCCGATTCTTTTGTACTGCCGACTCTGACAAGACGATTGCCATCTTTAGCCACGGAGGCTCTGGAGCGAGTGTCATTTCTCACCTGCTGTCATTGCCTTTCCCCTATGTCCTGACGGTGTTTCCCTATGACGTTACCTCTGTTACCATTTTACATTTTCCTGTTAAAAAAGGTTCGTACGTACATCCGCGCATGGAGTTGTTCAACGATGTCGCCCATATCGGTGCAATTTCCGATGCGTATGTCTTTAAGCGCTAGGGCGACAGAACAGTTGTTTTTTGCTTACTTGTACTGAGGACGGTTTTTAATGTCCTTTGCAAAAATTATTTTGAATGCAGTGCGTACAAATGGCTGAATGAAAAACAGCTGGGTAAAAAATGCAAACGGAAAGTTGTAGCAGATGAGTCTGAGCCACTGCACGAAAATAACCCTCACATGAAATCCATCGGCATACGGGTAATACAGGAATGCAGCTATAAGGCTCATTGCAGGAACCATAAGGCCGACTGTTGCACAGATGACGGCTGTTTCAAACAAAACGGGATGAGTTGTCTTTGGATCAAAATTCTTGCATGCAAGACGGAACGAAAGGGGACTTCCATAAAGGCATTCCATTGCATAGGCAAAGCAGAATTCCACCAGTACGACGGCCCAGATGGGCATGATTCTTCCGAACATGTAGATTCCTCCGATTGTTCGTACAGCGGCAAGAACGCTTGTTGTTCCCACTGCTGCTCGCAGGGAATCTCCGTTTACAACATAGATGCTGTAAAACACATAGGCATGGACAGTGATGAGTACGGTTATGAAAGCAAACACCATCCGTTGGAATTGATTTCTAGGCATAAGAAATCCTCCGTAAAAAAGTTTCTTAATGTCTCGTAATCAGATTTATATGAAGCGTAAGGGAGATAGGCTTCAAGACATGTGTCGTTTTCATTAAGGTGTAGGTTCTCTATTAAAAAAGAAAAAGCAAAAAAAGTCAAATGTCAGACAAAGTCTTCAGGCATGTCATCATCCTGGATATGGTGAACACCGGAAAACTGTGTTCCAAGGCAAAATCGTTCTGAACATGGCATGTGCAAAGGGGGCTGGGCAAAAGGGTCAATCTTGACAGCCACATAGTGCTGCACTATCATGTGGGCATGTGTGCGGCAGACAACATACGGATAAGGCCTGTTGTAACGGCTGATGCTTCCCGGCTTCTTGAAATTTATTCTCATTATGTAGCAAATACTGTCATAACGTTTGAATACGATGTTCCTTCTATTGAAGAATTTGAAAGGCGGATAGAAACGACTACAAGAAAGTATCCGTACCTTTGCATCGAAAAGGATGGAATCATAGTGGGCTATGCCTATGCTGGTGAATTCAAGTCTCGTGCGGCATACCAGTGGGACGTAGAGCTTTCCATTTACATTGACAAGGATTTTCACAAACAGGGGTTGGGTAAAGTTTTGTATGTGGCTCTGGAGCAGGAATTGAAAAGACGGGGATTCCTGAACCTGTACGCTTGCATTGCTGTTCCCAATGCAAAAGAAGATGAATATTTGACCTATAATAGCCAGCAGTTTCATGAACATCTTGGTTTTAAGACGGTAGGTACATTCCATGACTGCGGCAAGAAATTCAATCGTTGGTATGCAATGGTATGGATGGAAAAAATCATAGGTGAACATATATGAAAATAGCTGTCAGTGCATGTCTTTTGGGGCAGAATTGCAAATACAATGGCGGAAACAATTACAGTAAAAAGGTTGCTGCGTTCCTTGAGGGGCATTCTGTCATTCCTGTCTGCCCTGAAGTGTTGGGAGGCCTTCCCACACCTCGGGAACCTGCCGAGATTGTGTGCGGTCATGTGCGTCACAAGGACGGTTCATCCGTGGATGAAGAATTTCGCAATGGAGCCAGGATTGCCCTTGATAAAATCAAGGCAGCAGGGGCTGACTGTGTGATTCTGCAGCCCAGAAGCCCTTCGTGCGGAGTCAAGTCTGTTTATGACGGAACTTTTTCTGGAAACCTTATTCCCGGAACAGGGGTGTTTGTACAACTGCTAAAGGAAAACGGCATCAGGGTGATTGATGCTGCAGACATATAAAAACGGGTGCTAGCTGTTCGTTTCCTTTACTTTTTGTCCATCAAATATGTATATGACATGATTGCACATCTCTACGATGCGGGAATCGTGTGTTGAAAAAACAAATGTGGTTGACAGTTCCCTGTTCAGCTTCTGCATGAGTTCAAGTATCTGTTCTCCGTTTTTGCTGTCGAGGTTTGCCGTTGGTTCATCGGCGAGAATGACGGGTGCTTTTGTAACTAATGCCCGTGCAATGGCAACACGCTGCCGCTGTCCTCCGCTGAGTTCTGCCGGTTTGTGAGTTTTCCATGCCGTCAGTCCAACGGTTTCAATGAGATACGATATCCATTCCTCTTTTTCTTTTCCTGACATTTTTTCATGCTTTTCCTTTTTGTCCATAAGGTTCAGAGGCAGTTCTACATTTTCGTATACGTTCAGGACTGGAATAAGGTTGAAATTCTGAAAGATGAAGCCGACATGGGCGCTTCGTATCTGGGTGATTTTGGAATCCAGCTCTTTGGGAATTTTGTTTCCTTCGGGAAGATTTGAATGTGAATATACATCAATGCCGTCAAGGATAATGCCGCCTTCTGAAGGAAGGTCTATGAGTCCTATCAGGTTGAGAAGTGTCGATTTTCCAGACCCGGAAGGTCCTGATATGGCTGCGAATTCTCCCCTGTTTATGCTGAAGGAAACATTTTTCACTGCGGGAACGGAAAGTTTTCCCATCTGATAGTTTTTACTTACATTGTGCAATTCGATAATAGCCATGCTGCCACTATAGCATATTTGTGGTGTCGGTTGCAATCTCGGAATGCATTCTCTCGGAATGCATTCTGCAAAACCTTGTTTTTTTACGCGTAGTATGGTAGTATCTTTGCAATGTTTGCATTCCGCTTTGCCCTGAAAAATGTTCTTTCCAGAAAAAGTTCCCTTGTCATTATCTTGTTCATTGCTTTTTCAATTTCCCTTCTCGTTGTATCGAATGCCATTTTCGATGGTACTGACAGTGGCATGGAAAAGACATTCATCAACAGTTTTACTGGAAACATTGTCATTTGCCCAAAAGCCGATGTCCCCATGAGCCTTTTTGGCGACGAAACTCCTTTGACGGGAAAGCTTACGGCAATTCCTGAGATTGTTCCGTTTTCTGACGTGTACGGCTGTGTTTCGGCAATGGAAGGCATCGATGTCATTCTGCCACAGATTACGGGCTTTTCTTCCATACAATACAAGACGGCCGCAGGCAGAACTGACCATGACGAGTTTTACTTTTTTGGCGTTGATGCAGAAGACTATGTAAACAACATGCCTGGCATCCACATTATTGAGGGGCGCAGTTTTTCAAAGGGCGAAAAGGGCATCATGCTCAGCAAGGCGGCCTTGAAAGCCATGGAAGAGGAAAGTGAAATGCCTATAGATGTAAAGGTTGGCGATAATTTGACAGTCTATTTCACTGATGGCGTTTCGATGACAATCCGTTCTGTTCCTCTTGTGGGGGTGTATGATTATGAGGTTGAAAATCCTACGCTTGACCAAATTGTCATCATTGACCCCGTAACGCTGCGTGCCATCCATGAAATTCAGGATGTCATGTCCGATGAAGACATCGATCCTGATGCAATGAACCTTATTGATTCTTCGTTGGATGATTTTGATTCCCTGTTTGCAGATGCATCGGATAGTGAAGGAACTGAGGCTGAAACGCAGGATTTTGGCCCGCTGCAAGATGGAACTGAAGGGGCTTCTGAATCTGTTGATTCGGGTAGCGAAAGTTCTGTGTGGACGTTTCTTATCTGCAAAACATCGGAAAAGGCTCGCATCAATACGATTATCCGCCGCCTGAATGCTGAGTTCAAAAAGAACGATTGGCCTGTGCAGGCTGTAAAATGGCGTTCTGCCGCAGGCGGTTCCGTTGCAATGGTCTTTTACTTGCGAGTCATACTTAATATTGGTATTCTGCTGATTCTGTTGACCGGCTTTATTGTCATTGCCAATACGCTGATTATTTCTGCATTGAGCCGTGTCTGTGAAACGGGTACATTGCGCGCCATTGGTGCCAGCAGGCGTTTTATTGCCCTTCAGTTTCTGTTTGAAACTGCACTTTTGACGGTTACGGCCGGCATTGCAGGATGTGCCTTGGGTGCTGCATTCAATGCACTGATTCAGATGCTGAACATTCATATCGGCAACAATCTTCTTGTCCAACTTTTTGGAGGAACATCCATTAGGACTGTGCTGACCGCATCCAATCTCTTTGGTTGCATGATGCTGTCCTGCATGCTTGCTGTTGTCGGCTGGCTGTATCCGTTGTGGATCGCACTTGGCGCGAATCCTGTTGTTGCCATGAGGGGGCAGGCATAATGAAGCTGTTTTATTCTAATCTTGCGCTCCATACGCTGGTGAACAATCGGCGGCAATATGTATCTCTGTTTGCTGTATGCGTTGTTGGCATTGCAATAATGCTTTCTGCTGTGTGGGTAACCGACGGCATGTTGAAGGCTGTTGAGGACAAAGCCCGAATATATTACGGAGGCGATCTTGTTTTCATGGGAGGCATCAATGAAGAAAACATGGAGAACTCCTCTGAAAAAATGACTGTAATACAATCATTTGTTCCCGATAATGCTCTGTTGTCGTATCGCATAGAATATGATGCTCGTAGAACCCAGATTTTTTTTGAAGGCACTGGTGTAAGGCAAAGGATGCTAAAAGGTGTTGATTTCGATAAAGAATATAATCTTCTAAGCCATTTGAATTTTATAGAGGGAAAAGTAGAAACAGTTCCCAAACACAACAATATGATTATTTCCGAGGCTATTGCACGGAAATTGGGTGTAAAAGTTGGAGATTGTGTTATTTTGCAAGTAAAAACAGATAAAGGGTATCTGAATACGCTAGATATGTATATTTCTGGTATTTTTGTGGATTCCAGTCTGTTTGGCATGTATACGGCTTATTTAGACATTCGTGCACTTCGTTTTCTTTCTGGTAGATCTGATGATTTTGTAAACAGAATTTGTATTTATTATCCGTATGGAAATTTTGCCCAGCGAGATGTTCTGCGATTGCAAAAACAATTGGAAGAAAGTTTTTTTATGTATCCGTTGACAGACAGTAAGCTTGAATTTGCCCATGCATCTGAAAAGCAGGATTCTCAAATGTATGCCCTCATAACCCTTGATGCAAACATAAAGGACTTGCAAATGCTCATTGATGCGCTGAAAGCCGTCGTTCTGCTTGTCGTTGTCGTCTTGGTAGCCATTATTGCCGTCGGCATGGGAAGTACGTACCGCATTACGGTCATGAAGCGCATTACGGAAATCGGAACCTACAGGGCAATTGGCATGAAGCCTTCGGGCGTTCGGAATGTGTTCTTTGTGGAGGCTTTGTATCTTCTTGTGGCAGGCTTTTTGGCAGGATTGGTACTGACATGCGGCATTACAGGCCTGCTTTCCCTGTTTGACTTTTCATTCATTCCAGCCTTTGACATTTTTTTAATAGAAGGAAAGCTTCGCCCTTGTGCGGAAATAGTAAAATCTTTGCTTTTGTTTTTGATAATTGCTGTAACAACTATTTTATCACTGTTGTTTACTATACGTAATGTGGTTCACATTAGTCCTGTCAGCGCACTCGCGACTACGACTTAATTTTTTATTTTGGGGTTAGAAATGAAAAAGGAACTTGTATCTAAAATTATTATATCGTTGTTGGTCTCTGCTTTAAGTGTTTCAGCTGTATGTGCACAGAGTCTTTCTTCTTCTGAAGCAGCTGCCTTGCTCAAAAAGACGGATGCCTCAACTGCATTCAATGGAACGGACTTTGCTGCAAACTACAAGCTGGTTCAGGAAAAGCCTGGTCAGGGAAAGACTGAAAAAACTGCCGTCATGTACAGAAGGGATGACGCTTCATCCTATACAATCCTCATGACAGGTCCTGCTTCTGACAGGGGCAAGGGCTACGTTCAGTTTGACCAGAACATCTGGTTCTATGATCCGGCTGACAAGCAGTTTGTATTCTCCAGTTCCAAGGAAAAGCTTCAGGGAACAAATGCAACGACTGCGGACTTTACTCCTCAGGATTATAGCGGCAAGTACAAGATTAAGTCTGCAACAAAGGAAAAGCTCGGAAGCCTCAAGTGCGTTGTGTTCGACTTGGCTGCAAAAGTAGACGATGTAAACTATCCATCAGTAAAGCTGTGGGTTACGGAAGATGATGGACTTATTCGCAAAAAGGAAGATTACAGCCTTTCTGGACAGCTTTTAAGGACAACAGCCATTCCTTCGTACCAGAAATTTGAAGGTCATTCTGTTCCGAGCAGCATGCTTATCATTGATAATCTTCGTGGCAAGAAAATCAATAACAAGATGCAGTATGAACAGACACAGATATCCATTTCAAATGTTTCTTTTGCAAAGCAGAGCAATACTGTCTATACAAAGAAATATGTAGAGATGATGAGCAGTAAATAATGCGACAGTTCTGCTGCTTGTTTCTGGCACTTTGCATTTTTTTCTTGCCTCATGCTGTTTTTGCTCAGGAAGAAGATTCCTTTGATGTGGACAGCATGTTTGAATCGGCAGAAGATATCGAAGTACCGGAGGAACAGGCGCAGACTGCTCCTCCTGCAGTAACACCGGTTGCCAGTGACTTGCTGCAGAACATCAAACTGTACGGTTCATTCAATGCATCTATGGGGCTTGTCGGCAAGATATATCCCGATGATGCATTGATGCCGTTTGCTTCTTTTGAAAACTATCTCGGTTTTACAGCCCGCTCGGCAAAAGACATTTCCGTAAAAGGGCAGGTATACACTTCATTCCCTAATTTTGAAATAACCATTGACCAGCTTTATTTTGACTATATTCTGGAAGACTTTATGTACATAACGGCAGGTGCAACGGCTACAAGCTGGGGAAACTCCCTGTTGTTCGATACAAACATTCTTGATGACGAAGCTGATGACGTAACGGTTCTGTTTAACACGGAGCATGAAGCAACCAAACGCTTTGATGCCATTTTTACGATTCCCATTGGGCGCGGTCAAATTCAGGCAATGGGCATGTACAAAAGCAGCAATGTTGACGACTTGAGTTCAAAGTATCTGTCCTATGCAGGTGCCATTGAATATCCGCTGGGACCGCTTTCCATAAAGTTGTTCGGAAGGAAATGGGCTTCTGCCGATACAAAGGCTATGCAGCCAGCCTTTGGTGTTGAAATTACGACAGATATCTTTGGAAACCACATAAATCTGTGGGGCAAAGTGCATACTCCTCGCGGCAGTTTTGAAGATGTATCGTACGCTAAGTTTGTCGGGGGCTTTAGCCGCCTGTGGTCTACGGAAAACATGGGCAAGATAGGCTTTGTTGCCGAATATCAGTTCATTTATGATTCCAGATCGAGCGAAACGGTCATTGATGCAAAGCGTAGCAACAATCTTGCCCTGACCTTTGTATGGCGGCACATTGCCAAGTCTGACATTTCCGTTGCCACGCAGTGGTACCTGAATCTCGACGAAAACTCCGGCTATTTTATTCCGAGTCTGTCGCTCGATACATTCTCGCACGTTACCATGACATTTATTGCCCCCATTATTTATGGAGGGGCAAGCTATACCTATAAAACCACATTCAACTCAACGAAAGATTTGCCGACAATCCTGCTCGGTGTCATATTTACGCTGTCATTGGACTATTAGTCCAGGACTATTAGTCCAGGACTACTAAAACCATGCAAAAATCAAATGCCTGCACGAGGGGCAATAAAAAAGACCGTTTGCAAAGCACACTGTGGTGCACTGTCCTGCAAACGGTCTCTTTTTTATGAGAGAAAGGTTAGTCGATGCTGGTTAAATCTACAACGTCTTTTGCATAATCAACGCCTTCTACATCAAAGCCATTGATGGCAAGGAAGTCGTGGCGGATTCCTGCAAGGTCTATGGACTGTTCAACATTTGCTTCCGTTATGTTCGGCATGATTTTGTCTACTTCTGCCTGAACATCGTCTGCAAGCTCCCAGTCGTCAATGCGGATTCTGTTTTCACTGTCAACAGGAACGTTTCCAGCTCCATTGTTTGCTCCCGTGTACAGGCGTTCTGCAAACAGACGCTCCATCTGCTCAATGCAGCCTTCGTGAGTTCCCTTTGCCTTCATGACCTTGAACAGTGCGCCAAGATACAGGGCAATGATAGGAATAACGGAAGAAGAGCGAGTAATGAGCCCCTTGTTTACACTGACGTATGCTGCACCGCCAATGGTCTTCAGTGCTTTGTCGATGTTGTGAGCACGTTCTTCCAAATCTTTTTTTGCAGCACCGATTGTTCCGTCGCGGTAGATAGGATGTGACAGCTTTGGACCGATGTATGAATAGGCAACCGTTCTGCAGCCCTGTGCAAGAACGTCTGCTTCGGACAACTGTTTGAGCCAGCGTTCCCAGTCTTCTCCGCCCATGACCTTTACTGTGTTTGGAATTTCATCCCCTTCTGCAGGTTCTGCCGTCATTTCGGAAAGCTTTCCCGTCATCATGTCAAGGGCTGCTCCTCCGTACGGCTTGCCCACTGGCTTGATGACAGAGCGGTACATGACCTTTGTGTCAGGATCCGTGCGGACTGGGCTTGCAAGGCTGTATATGATAAGGTCAAATTTCCTGCCCCACGCCTTTACCTGCTCAATGACAGTCTGGCGGCATTCATCGCTGTATGCATCGGCATTGATGGTGACAGTCTGCAAACCTTCTTTCTGTGCTTCCCGATCGAAAGCCTTGTTGTTGTACCATCCAGGAGTTCCTCCACGCTTGTCCGAAGCTTCCTTTTCAAAGGAAACTCCAATAGAGTCGGCTCCATATTCAAATGCAGCTGTGATCCTGCTTCCAAGACCGTAGCCTGTTGAGCATCCCAGCACCAGCACTGTTTTTGGACCGTTGCCACCCTCTTTTACTGTTTTTATTGCACGCTTTGCCTTTTGTGCACGTGCATAGGCAATTTGTCTCTCTGTTTCTTTTGCACATCCTACTGGGTGTGAGTTTATGCAGATATTGCTGCGAATCATTGGTTTAATTACCATGGTGTTCTCCTGAAGAGTCGCCCTCTGAAACTGTCTGCTCCAAGGACAACCCTAAAATGCGATGTGCCTCTATTGTACTCCTATTTGACATTATTCGTCAATGTGTCAAGAAGTCGGTAGACCTGCCGGTTGTCGGCAGGCTGCTGCACTAGTTGTCTGGAATGGTGATGGTAACGTTACTGCTGCCAGGGCTGTCGTTTTTGTCCTGTCCATATCGAGCGCTGTATTTTCCGCGCGGAATGTCAGCGAGAGCCTTGTTGTTGCACTTTACTGCCATGTCTACAAAATCTGTAACGGCAGTTGATATGGAACTAGCCACGACATTCACGAGAAAGCCCAGAAAGCTGTCATCATCCGTCAGTTGCAGCGAAGAGTCTGCCTGTACCGTGCCGCTCTTTTTGTACAGCGTTTCGTTTGTTTTCGTAGATCTGAACACGTAGTCAATCTGAACGGTAACGCTGTAGTCCAGCATGCTCTTGTTCCACGACTTTATGATGGTAAAGACTGCCACGTCAGCTCCGAATATTTCCCTGAATTTAGACAGGTCTTTGTCCAAAAACAGTTCTGCATCGTAGGCACTTTCCCTCTGCAACGTTTCCAGCGTAAGGTATGGCGGAAGCACGTAGTATCCGGCATCTGCAATGGGAACGTTCAGTGTAGAATAGAAAAAATCCTTTGCATCTACGTTTGAACTGTTGTTGATTGGCGGCATGATGAGCATCACCACAGGATCTTCACTGTACAACTGTGCATACGTGCTGCCTTTTGTCGGACGCTCGTACGTGCCGCCAAAATCGAAGGAAAGGCATGAGGAAAGGCATGAGGCAAGCATTAGTACTGACAGTGCAAGGAACAGTGGGTGAAAACTACTTTTTCTGTTCATCAGTAAACCTCTGAAGTATCCTGTTGATGAATACGCTCGATTCCGGGTACAGTTCCATCTCTTTTTTCAGCATTGCAATACCCTTTTCCTTGTCTCCGTTCTTTATGAGCAGCCAGCCATAGTCCGCATAGATTCCCGGCGGCACAGTCTTGCGCCCCATCTTTTGGTTTTTGATGATGCTTTCGTAGCACTGAACCAAATTTTTGTACGAAGCCGCGTCATTCTTTTTAAGGTACCGGTAGGACTTGTCCTGATAGCCGTACCAGCTGTACAGCGTCTCAGATGCCGCCGGAACACAGAATGCGAGGCTCAATACACATGCAGAAAGAACGATTCGGAGTCTTTTCATGGCAAATAAATGACTTTAATTTCCTGTGCAGATACGAATATGTCTTTGGACACAAGCAGCGTACCTTTGGAATCGAATACCTGCACACTGTGTCTTCCCGTTGTAACGGCATAATTGCTGTCGTTTTCGATAGTCCTGTCTTCGGCACTGTTTACCTTTGCCGTTATGCGGACGTCATCGTCAAAGACAGCCGTTACATTCTTGTATTTTGTAGAACTGACAAACTGAACGTATCCAACGTCAGGAAGTCCATAAGATGCAGAGCGAGGACTTTCGCAGCTGGAAAAGAATGCTGCTGCTACGACCAGTGCGATGAGTGCAATGCATCCTAACAAACCGTGCTTTTTCATGTTATTTGCCCCTTATTTCATAATCTGAAAGTTTTGATGAATCTATCGGTGAACCGGAATACTGAACATAGGAATATTCGTTGGTAACCGTAGAACCCCCTGTAGAAACGACCGTTACCGAGCCAATCTGTTTTCCCGGCAGTTCCATGTCCATTCCCGTCTGAGGGTTCTTGACTTTCTTTCCCCTCTGATAAACCTGGAACACGTTGCCCGGCTTGACGCCCTGCTTTGCGCCGCCTGCAATAATCATGCCGTCGGCATCGTTTGAAAGGATGTATGATTTCCAGGGATTGTCCATGCACTTGTTGATGACGTTTTCGACCAGCTGGGAAATGGCGGCACTGATAGCCTTGTCGCTGAGCGTGGCATCGTATCCTGCCTGACCACCAAAGCCGAGCACCGTAGAAGCTTCTGTTTCTGCTTCTCCCTTGCCTTCTTCTGCATAGATGACTTCGCCCGTGGAAACGTCTACAAGCCTGATGCTGACGCCAGCCTGTACAATCTGCCGCTTTGTCTGGGTGAATATGCCCGTTTCACCCGTATTCTTGCGTCCAAACTCCGTGACGGAACCGATGATAAGGTAGTCTGCACCGACTTTCTGTGCAGCTTCGCTCTGTCCTGAATATTTCAGCTCTTTTTCTATGAGCTCCGCATCGGAACGCTCCAGAAGGATGAATTTTCCTGATGACGTCAGTTTTGTGGAAAGGATGTCTACGGCTTGCTTTCCCAATGGATCATTGTTCTTGTCGTAGAAAGCTCCTTTTGCATATTCCGTTTCGTTTGAAAATCGTGCAATGGCAACCTTTCGCTTAAGCCCCTGATACGAAGCTGCAGTAGGCTTTGAACTTTGCTGTGCAAGGGCTGTAGTATTTGCCTTTGGCGTGTCCGGGTGGGAGCTGACGCATCCTGCAAAGACAACAGGAACGAGCAGCGGTAGCAACAGATGCTGAACATTTCTCATAAAACGCATTGAAGTCTCCTTGTATTCTTCTTTCTATAATAAGGTAACTTTGAAAGAGCTCTGTTTTGAATTCCGTAATTGAACACCAAAGTTGTCACAACTTCGTTGCAAGGATTCAAAACTCGCGGCAATCCTAAGGTTGCCTACATAAATTGTATATCCTACTTTAATAAATAACAACAGCTTTTTTAGGTTTGTTACAGTTTAAATCTTTGTGTGATTTTGTCACAGACGTTTTCTTTTGCGTGTCGTAAGATGGCGGCATGAAAACACTACTTGGAAAACTATTTGCGTTTTGGAAACATTGGTCTTTTGTCATTTTGATAGCGATGGTCGTTGCAAGCCTGTTCGATTTCCGACTTGCGCTGGTTGCCATTCTGTGCATGGCAAGCCCCATCGTCATTTCAATCTTTGCAGGTCGGTTCTGGTGCGGCAACCTGTGCCCCCGAGGCAACTTCTTTGACAAAACTGTATAAAAATGCCTGTGAAAAATCAAGGTTTTCTCAAGAAAAAATGCTCGAAAAGGGGGCGGAACAGGTGTTCGGAATCAGAATTATTTTTCCGCCAGAAAAAAAATTTTTTCTGGCGGAAAAATTTTTTTTTCTGGCAGATAAATTTTTTTTTCTAACGGAAAAATTTTTTTTTCTGGCGGAAAAAAGAGGCTTTCTGGCATCAAGTTTAATCTACAAACACGTTTTTGCCACTCGCATGTTCGAGCCTGTCAGCGGGGAATGACTACGTGGCAATCCGTGATCAAGCCTGTGCATTTGACTGGTTTAGGAATTTCCTTCTGTCGATGCTCGGCACACAAGGTCAGTCTGAACGTACACCGTGCGGAATTTCATTGAAGGCTGTTTTATCCGCGAAAACAAAAGGCTGACGGCTTCCTTTCCCATGTCTCTGGCATGAATGCGCACAGTCGTGAGAGCTGGGGTAATAAGACTTGCTTCGGGGGAATCGTCAAAACCGCAGAGCAGTATGTCTTCCGGCACTCTGATGCCGATTTTCTTAAAGACGTGGAGCACGTCTATGGCAACAAAGTCATTTGCACAGACAAGGACTTTCGGCAACCGGGAACAGCTTTTGAACCGTTCCTCCAAAAATCGAAGATAGTCTTCGTGTTTCGGATACGCTAGGCCTTGAGACAAACTGTCAAATATCCATTCTTCATTAAAAGGAATCTTAAAGAGCCTCAATGCGCCCAGAAAGGCATCGCTGCGTTCGTAAAAGGACATGCAGTGCAATGATTCTCCTACGAATCCCATGTCCGTTTTGCCGCACAGCACCATTTTCTTTACAAAGGAATAGATGCCGCGTTTGTTTTCCATGAGCAGGACATCTGCTGGCAGCGGTTCTTCATATACAGAAACGGCCGTATCGACAAATACGACAGGAATGCCCAAAGAACATATCATGCGGCTGTACTGCATGTTGAACATTTCGACACAGAAAATTCCGACAGCTCTTCCCGCATCAAAGTTTGCAGGAAGCCGGCAGTCTTCAAGCTCCTTGGGCATGATGCGATATATTGTAAATCCGTAGCCAAGTACGGATGCTTCCTGTTGCATTTCATCCAGCATTTTGGTTGAAAAATGGGATGCATTCAATGCTGCGGCGGTAAAAAGCACCAGTTCCCCTACGGAAGCAGGAGAATCGGCATGGGGTTCAGCCGGCAGAAATGTCTTGTACCCCATTTCAGAAGCTTTTTTGAGTATGAGTTGTCTTGTCGATTCTGCAAGTATGCCCGTATTGTTAATTGCCTTTGAAACCGTGTTTCGCGAGAGCCCCAGTTCACTGGCTATATCTTGAATTGTTACTTTTGCCATACTAAAAGTGTAATCCATAACATAAATTGTGTCAAATGCACATATAAATTTTACATGTAAAATGTTTTTTTACATAATTTTCTCATATATTGTGCTTGTTTATGCACAAATGCAAAAAAATGTAAAAATTTTACTTGACAACTGCCTAATTCACTTTTACACTATTTTCAAGAGTGTAACAATATGTTTTCACAAATGCACACATTACAATAAAAAAAGGAGGAGTGCATGAAATCAAGAAAGCTTCTATATATACAGCAGCACTGGCAGCTGTATGTCATCTTTATGCTTCCTGCATTTGCACTTACAATTATTTTCCGGTACATTCCCATGGGAGGCATCCTCATTGCATTCCAGGACTACAATCCGATTCGGGGATTGCTCGGAAGCAGATGGGTGGGATTCAAACACTTTGCGCGTTTCCTTTCGTCACCAGATTTCCTTTCCTATCTGTCCAACACACTAAAGCTCAGCATCTTTGGACTTTTATGGGGATTTCCTGTTCCCATAATTCTTGCCCTGCTTTTAAATCGCATACAAAGCCACGGCATAAAGCGCAACATTCAGCTGGTACTGTACATGCCGAATTTCGTATCAGTCATCGTAGTCTGCGGCATTGTGCGCATCATGCTTTCCGTTACGGGACCTGTCAACAACTTTCTTTCGACACAGCTCAACTTTATGACAATGCCTGGGGCGTTCCGTACCATATACATTGCCAGCGGAATATGGCAGGGGGCAGGATGGGCTTCCATCATGTACACGGCTGCGCTGTCCGGTGTCAATCAGGAACTGAGGGAAGCCACCGTACTGGACGGTGCAAACCTCTTGCAGGAAATTCAAGTGGTTGAATGGCCTGCCATCAAGGACATTGTTGTCATTCAGTTTATCCTGCAGGCAGGAAACATCATGAGCATCGGTTTTGAAAAAGCCTTTGCCCTTCAGACAGACTTGAACCTAGCCAGCTCTGAAATAATAGCAACATATGTATACAAGAAAGGTCTGCTCGACGGAGACTACAGTTTTTCTACGGCAGTCGGACTGTTCAACACGGTCATAAACGTAATCATGCTGATTATAGTAAATAAAATCGTTTCAAAGATAAACGATGATCAGGGACTGTAATGGAGGCTACCATGACAAAGAGTGAAAGAAGAGACATACGGCAGTTCATACGTGTTTCATGGAAAGACAAGCTCATCATTGGTTCAGGGTACATTTTGCTGGGAGCATTCGTGGCAGCAATCATCATTCCAATGATATACATTGTCATTGCATCATTCATTGACCCTATAACGCTCCAGAACAGCGGCATCACTACGGACTTTAGCAAATGGACGCTCACTGCATACAAACGGGTATTGTCAAACAAGGCAATTTGGACGGGGTTCCGAAATGCCATAGTATATTCCGTGCTGTTTACGGTTGTTTCGGTATCAGTGACAATGCTGGCCGCCTATCCAATGTCCAGTCCGAACTTTGTGGGCAGAAAATTCTTCAACGTCATTTTCGTTATCACCATGTTCTTTGGCGGCGGTCTCATTCCGACCTACCTGCTCATAAGCAACATGGGGCTGCTCAACAGCATGTGGGCGGTCATCCTTCCCGGTGCGTTCAGCGTCTGGAACATGATTATCGCACGGACATTCTACAGGGGGATCCCGAAAGAACTGCACGAAGCTGCGTATGTAGATGGGGCAAACGACCTTACTTTTTTCTTTCGCATACTGCTGCCCGTCTGTACGCCGCTGATTACCGTACTTGCCTTGTGGCAGTTCGTTGGCATGTGGAACAGCTATTTTGATGCAATGATTTATTTGAACGACACAGCAAAGCAACCTTTGCAGCTGGTTCTTCGCTCCATCCTTATCCAGAACCAGCCGGAATCGGGCATGATTTCTGACATGCAGAGTACCGCGGCTCGCGCACAGCTTGCAGAATTGCTCAAATATGCAACAATCATCATTTCGAGTCTGCCGCTATTGGTCATGTATCCGTTCTTCCAAAAATACTTTGACAACGGCATCATTGCAGGCTCCATAAAAGGATAAAGGCAACCTCTCGAAATTGAAGTTCTTAGAGGTTCTGTGACAGCAATTGGAATTTAAATGGGCGGGGCCATAAGGTCTGCCCTGTGTATATAATTAGGAGGAATCTATGAAATTAAAAGTGGCAGTAAAAAAGGTTTGTGCAGCAGCAGCCATGACAACTGCAATTGCCGCAATGCTGACAGGATGCGGAGGAAAATCCCCTGCATTGAATAGCGGAGAAGTTCAGGAAGTAGACAAGACGACACTGACTTTTCCTCTCAAAGAAAAGACTGTTCTGACAGGTCTTACCAGCTTTCCTGCAAACACGGAATCTGATCCAAACAAAAGAACCATCTTTAAGCGTCTGCAGGAAAAGACAAATGTAGAAATAAAGTGGAGTGCCATTCAGAGCGACCAGTGGAACGACAAGATTACGCTTGCCATGGCAAACCCAAAGACTCTTGCCGATTTTGTTTTCAATGCAAGCTTTAATGACAGCAGCCTTTTGAAATATGCAGACCAGGGAATCATCATTCCTCTTGAAGGCTACATAGATGCATACATGCCAAATCTTAAGGCAGTGTTTGACAAATATCCGGAATACCGTGCCATGTGTACTGATTCCAACGGACACATCTGGGCATTGCCTTGGATTGAACAGCTCGGTTCAGGAAAAGAAGCCATTCAGGTCATTGACAACATGAGCTTTATAAACAAAAAGTGGCTTGACTTTTTGGGCTTGCCAATTCCGTCTACTACAGACGAATTTGAAAAGACGCTTGTAGCATTCAAGAACAATGCTGCACGCCTTCAGAAAGAGTTCCACATCGACGGAAGCATCATTCCGATGTCATTCATCATGAACGATGGCGGACAGGATCCGTTCGTGCTCATCAACGGGTTTGGCGAAGGCTATGGAGATGCCGACAAGGGAAGGCACATTGCCGTTACGGACAGCAGGAAAGTCATTTGCAGTGCTACACAGGAAGGATTCAAGAAGGGAACAAAATGGCTCCACAGCCTGTACGAGCAGGGACTGATAGATCCAGAAGCATTTACACAGGAATGGTCAACGTATGTTTCAAAGGGAAAGTCTGGCAGATACGGCGTATGTTTCAGCTGGGACGTAGCTAACGTAGCAAACATTACTGATTGGGTTCCTCTTCCTGTTCTTACTGCCGACACAAGAAACCTTACTCCTCAGAACGGTTCATTTACCAGTGGATTTGACAGAGGCCGGTGTGTCGTAACTGCCGTTGCAAAGAAGCCTGCTTTGGTTTGTGCATGGCTTGACCAGATGTATGATCCATTCCAGTCACCACAGAACAACTGGGGTACATACGGCGAAGACGATGACTTTGACATCTTTGTCCTTGGAAAGAACAGCGCAGGAAAGGACATGCTCCGACACGCTCCGTTGGGAGATGCTTCTCCTGTAGAAGTTCGTGAGGCTGAATCTGTAAACGGTCCTCTTGCCATTCTTGACGAATACTACGGAACATACGTTACGTGCCCTGATGATGCTCAGTACAGGTTGGACTGGATTAAAGAATTTTATACACCGGATATCCACACAAAATACGTGTATCCAAACGTATTCATGACACGCGAAGACACGGAAGAAGTTTCAAACATTCAGGCAGATGTTACAAAGGCAATCAATGCCGCAAAGTCTGACTGGGTCATGAATGGATTCACTGATCAGGACTGGGATGCTTTCTGCAAAAAGCTTGATTCATACAAGCTGCCAAAGATGATTGACATATTCCAGAAGTATCTTGATGCATACTATTCAAGCATGGGAAACTAACAGGAAAAGCATTACAGAGGAATACGATGAGCGGATTACTACAAAAGGCAAGACAGTACGAACAGGAGACAATGCAGCACATTACGGTGCAGGAGCGTCCTTCTTTTCATCTGACACCTCCGTGCGGATGGATGAATGACCCCAACGGATTTTCATGGTATAAGGGAAAGTTCCATCTCTTTTTCCAGTACAATCCGTATGTTACGCATTGGGATTCCATGCACTGGGGACATGCAGTCAGTTCTGACCTGCTCCACTGGGAATACGTGCCGGCCGCTCTCGCTCCCGATGCCCCTTATGATGAGGCAGGATGTTTTTCTGGTAGTGCAGTCGAGCTTGATGATGGCCGTCAGCTGCTTTTGTACACGGGAGTGTACAGGGAAAAGCAGAGTGACGGACAGATGCGAGACATGCAGGTGCAGTGCGTTGCCGTGGGTAACGGAACTGATTATCAGAAAATAGATGCAAACCCCGTGATTGACACTGCCATGATTCCCGGCAAGGCCAGCAGGCATGACTTTCGGGATCCCAAAATATGGAAGTGCTCAGACGGAGGCTATTGCTGTGCCGTAGCAAGCCTTACAGAAGATGAAAGCGGGCAGATTCTGCTTTACACCAGTAAAGATGGCTTTGACTGGAAATTCTGGAAGGTGCTTGCATCCAACAACCACAGATATGGCAGAATGTGGGAATGCCCTGATTTTTTTGAACTTGAAGGCATGCACGTGCTGCTGGTCAGTCCTCAGGACATGACTGCATCGGGTGAGTTTCACAACGGAAACGGCACGCTGTGCATTCTGGGGGCTTTCGACGAAAAGACGGGAATGTTTGCAGAACAACATGTACAGACGGTAGACAGCGGCATAGATTTCTATGCCATGCAAACAGTCCTTGCACCAGACGGAAGACGAATCATGCTGGGCTGGATGCAGAACTGGGATGCCTGCTCCATACGCGAAGGTGGAAAATGGGCAACTCAAATGAGTCTGCCTCGGGAATTGACCATACGGAACGGAAGACTGTGCCAGCAGCCGATTCGAGAGTTGAAGGCGTTGCGTCATCCTGCTGCAATATGTACGGACTTGCATTTTACAGGGACACAACAGCTAGACGGCTTGCAGGGAAGGAACGTGGACATGGATCTTACTGTGCGACAGGAAAGCCCTGAGCAGCCATTGCATTCACTGCGCATACGGCTTGCAGACAATGGAACGCAATATACTGACATTGTATATCTGGCTCATGAGCACAAGCTGTACATGGACAGAAGACATGCAGGTTCCCACAGAGCAATCGTGCACATGCAGGAATGCGACATTCTGAACACGGAAAAGGAGCTGAACCTGAGGATTGTCATTGACACATACAGTGTTGAAGTGTTCATCAACGGGGGCGAGCAAGTCATGACTGCCGTACTCTATACAGACACTTCTGCACAAGGAATTTCATTCCATGCCAACGGCAATGCTGTTCTTGATGTTGAATCCTACACGTTGTACTAGCATGTAATGCCAGCATGAAAAAAACGCACTGGCAGATAGTTCTGCCAGTGCGGGCTGCGGCATTTTTCAGACATGCAATTGTAATGTTGCAATGATGGAGCAATGCAAGGTTTCATTGTTGAAATGCCGCAAATCTCAAACCTCAAGTATTCAAAAACATAAAGCGATAAAGAGATAGAGTGTTGGCAGCACGGGAGTGCAGTACTACAGTCATGCCGCAGTCTGCAACTCCATCTTAAAGGCAATTGTCTATTCTGATTCATCATCAGATGACATAATGCATCGCTTTTTTTCAAAAGCAATACATCAATTCTGAAAAATCATTTCTTTTGGAGCAAGCAAAAGCTTGCCCCTTCAGAAACGAAACCGCAGCCAAACAACTGCTCCGCCGAACCGATTGCACACGTGCACCGTCCGGCAAAACAGCATTTTTACAGCAAGTCTTCCGGCATTTCCCATGCAACGGCCTGTGTTGCATTGAATACCGCAATTTCATCACGGACAGCTTCCAGTTCTTTGTCCAGCTTTTTTCGCATCTGGACAAGGCTCATGTTCAAAACTGAATCGTCTACCATTGGATAATTGTACAGCGTCACATCTATGTGCTTAAAGTTTCCCTTTGCATCGGTTTCGCTGTAATCAATGCGGTTTTCTGTTGAAACAGCTGCAATGTTCCGCTCTTTTTCGAGCAGTCGCTCAATGTAATTCAGCTTGGACTTTACGGCAGTTTCCTTAAATAAAAGCTCATGTCCCTTTCGGTTTGCAGCTTCGATTGCCATGTTTAGGGAAAGACATGCATCTGTCAGTGCAAAAAGCTTTTTGACGGCATCACCATACGAAAGTCCGTCAAGTTTTTTCAGCTTTTCGTTCCGCTTTTCCGCAAGCTTTTCCTCGTCGGCTGCTTCGTTTTCAAACGAAATGACGTAGGGAACATTTTCCATCATCATATACAGCTTTGCCGCCGCCGCCTTTAATTCTGACCGCACGCGCATTGCCTTTTGAATATTCATAGAGCCTCCCGCTTTAACTCTTTTTCGTTATTTTTTTGCAGAAATCTTCTTTACGACACTCAAGAAAGCAATCATGAGCACGATGCCAATGAACAGCGATACGGCAGCATTCTTTATGAATGCCGCAATGATGTATGTCACAAACGAAACGATTGCGACAGATATTGCGTACTGCAATTGGGTTGAAACATGCGTCAAGTGGTCACACTTTGCACCTGCCGACGACATGATGGTCGTATCAGAAATAGGAGAGCAGTGATCACCGCACACAGCACCGGCCATGCAGGCAGAGACGCAGATTATGGAAAGAGGATTTCCGTCTGACAGAGGGAATACATTCAGCGTAATAGGAATGAGGATTCCGAATGTTCCCCAGCTTGTGCCTGTTGCAAATGCAAGCAGACAGGCAATGACAAACACAACGGCAGGCAGGAAATACAAGAGTCCGCCAGCAGTCTTTGCAACAATGCCGGCTACATACGAAGCAGCACCCAATGAATCTGTCATGCCCTTAAGCGTCCATGCCAATGCAAGAATGGTGATGGCAGGTACCATGGCCTTGAATCCTTCCGTAATGCAGCTCATGCATTCCTTGAACGGAAGCACGCGGCGTACAATGTAGAACACGAATGTAACGACAAGTCCTCCGAACGAACCGAGTACAAGACCTACAGAAGCATCACTGTTTGCAAAAGAGTTGATGAAGCTTTCGCCGGAAAAAAATCCACCCGTATAAATCATGCCGATAACGCATGAAACAATCAGCACGACAATAGGAAGCACAAGGTCAATCACCTTGCCGTTTCCTACAACGGCAGAAGAATCTGTCCTATCGTTCTGTGCTGCCACGGTAAACAGGTCTCCTTTTTTTGCATTTTCTTCATGAATTGCCATAGGACCATAGTCCAGCTTGAACACGGCGAGGAATACCATCATGATGATGGTAAGAATTGCGTAGTAGTTGTATGGAATGGCGCGAATGAAAAGGAGCAGGCCATTTGTTCCCTCTGGAGCAAAGCCTGAAACGGCAGCTGCCCATGAAGAAATAGGTGCAATGATGCAGACAGGTGCTGCTGTAGAGTCTATGAGATAGGCAAGCTTTGCACGGGAAACCTTCTGCCTGTCGGTTACAGGGCGCATGACACTTCCGACAGTAAGGCAGTTAAAGTAATCGTCTATGAAAATGAGTATGCCCAGCAGGATTGTTGCAAGCTGAACTCCGACTCGGCTTTTTACATGGTCAGCAGCCCATTTGCCGAATGCTGAAGAACCGCCAGCTTTGTTCATGAGGCTGACGATAATGCCTAAAAAGACGAGGAACACCAGAATTCCCACGTTGTAGGGATCGGAAAGCTGAGCTACCAGACCTTCCTTGAATATATGTGTCAGTGTACCGGTAAAATGAAAGCCTGAAAAAAACAGGCCTCCCATAATAATGCCAATAAACAGCGAACTGTACGCCTCTTTAGTCAGCAATGCCAAAACTATGGCAACAATGGCAGGAACAAGCGACCAGAATGTACCTTGCATACGTTACTCCTTACATAATAGAGATTGAAAAGTCCCTTTAGTATAGTAAAAAGTACCGTAAAAGACAATGGAGCCGCCTGTTCCCGTTGCAGGTTCGCATTACCACTCTACATTGCCGATAAAGAACGTCTGCTTTACGGAATCCAGCTGGAGCGTAAGCACCTGACGCTTTTGGGTGCTCCTGCCAAAATTCGTGTATACTTCCGCCTGCACCGTTACTGGCTGCAAAAGCTTTTGCTGATGGTTGCCGTAGTAGTTTGCCTCTATCTTGAGCACTCCGCGAGGAGCTGTATGGATGCAGAATTCCTCAGGTCCGTAGCCTTGGGTAAAGTCCCGTGACATGCGACCTCCGTTTGCAGTCAGCTTGTTGCCGTAGAAGCATTTTTCGCCGTCTGCGTCCGTAACCCACAGGTCTACATCGCAGTTGTCCGTGTTCCACGTAAGGACAATGCGCACATCCATGTCAAAGTTCTGCAACAGCTTTCTGTCAATGGCACTGACATCCACATTGCCTGCATGTTCTGCAATGATGGCGTTCATATCGTTCAATGCAATTTGCTGCACATCTGCAAAACGTCCGTCCCATTGCTTGCATGCAACGGCGGCATACAGCGTATCAACAGCTTTTTGGATGAATCCTGCATGATAGTATGCCATGCCCAAGTCGCGGTAGAACTGGGGGATTTCATTTCTGATGCGGACGAGTTTTTCAAATACGGGGACTGCAAGTGCATACCTGTTTTTCTCTACAAGCTTGTTTGCCAATGCCCGCAGAATGTCTGAATTTTCAAGTTCCAGTTCTGCAAGATTTGACAAAATGCGGAGGCTTTCATCCGTCATGCCCTCTTCTGCAAAATAATCGGACACTTCCATGTAAAAGGCAGGAGCATTTCCGTATTGCTTTTTCAAATCAAGATAGGTCGAATGCATTGCAGATGCTGGTGCACGTTTAAGAGCCGAAAGGTATGCAGCATCAGGACTCCATGCCTGAAGCTGTACCAAAGGTTCGTTTCCACGCGTACTGCTGCTTGATGCTCCTGCGCTTTTTGCAGAACTGACGGTGCTGCGAGCTTCGGTTGATGCCATTGCCCTGTTGGACTGAACGCGTATGGATGCCCGTGGGGATGTTGCACATGGTGCAGCACTATGTGCAGCACTTTGTGCAGAAGATACGGTTTCTGGCTCGCTTTCAATAACAGGAGCTGCCATTGCATCTACGGAATAGAATGACTGTTCATATTCAACGGCTTCAACAGCATCGGCTTCAGGTGCACTTGATGTTTCATTCAGCGGAACTGCTGGACGGCGAGGAATAGGAATTGGCTCCTCTTTGCCCTTCTTTTTCTTTTTGAAGTCCTGAATGTTCGTGTTCCACCATGTGCGGAATTCTTCAAATCGTGCATATACGCTTTGCGGAATGCCTGACGCTGTTCCGTTTGTTGCTGGCTTTGCACCGCTTGGCTGTCGAGAAACAAGGCGGTCATATTCTGCCTTGAGTTCATCAGGAGGAACAATGCCATAGCGCACGTAGTCCTGCACGCTGTCAAGAACAATCAGTGAGGTGTCTTTTGTGACGATGCCAAACTTTTTTGACAGTTCTATAATTGCAGGGCGGTTTGCTTCATAGTCTATGCCAAGGGCTTGTATCTTGCACGTTGCCCATTGTCGTGCTACATGGGAAGTGTAAGTACCGTCTGCTGTACTCAGTGAAAGCATTACACTCTGTTCTACCTGCGTACCATGTCCGAAATGCAAAGTGACAGTTCCCTGCTTGCGCACTAGTTTTCCCGTTAACGCAAAGTCCCCACTGACAACGCTTCCGTTCAAAGGAAATACGTCTGTTATTGCAGTGCCATCATAGTCTGCACGAATGATTCGATAAGGTTCTTGCATAAGGCTTTCCAAAGCACTGGCTTCGTTCAAAGCCTCTTTTCCATTTCCTCGTTCAAGATTGATGTACACGCCTCCATTTTCACGGGCAATCCTGTTGAGCCATGCATAGTCTGCAATGGCAGAAGAATTGACAACGTTTACTGCCGGCATTTTTCCAGGACGGCGCGCAGCAACCTTTTCTGTTTCTGCATCGACCCAGGTGCCAATGCCATCGGTAAATACGAACACTTCGTCGGCTGGAAAGAGAGATGCAAAATTGTAATCAAGATTCGTTGCACCATCAAAACCCAATTCCAGCACATAATCCTTCATGCTCTGTACAATGCGTTCGGCACTGCCAGAAAACTGCCTGGCTTCGTGAAGCACATTGCTGAACGGGATGAATGTTACCGTAGGGGTGTCGAGTTTTTCCAAATAGTGCTGGAGCAGTAAGAGTTCAGCCGTAAAGTTCCGCTTTGCTCCTGATGTAACATCTAATGATGCTGACACATCATAGTATACCGCAAGCGTTTTTGGTAATTTCTTTGCGATGCCCGTTCCCTTAAGCGGCATGTAATAATAAAAAAACGTATCTTTGCCGATGTCCTGCATGAAAATGGGATTGCGATCTGACTGAGAGTCATAGGATGCGTATGCATCAGGAATGGCAATTGATACTGGCTGCGTTACAGCGGTGTTCCTTCGGGAAAAGTGAGCCGTATAACCTGCATCCATGTCGTTAAGTGAAAGGACTGCATTATTAGAGGGGGGCGCATCCGTGAGGGATGTCGCATCCGTAAGGGATGTCGCATTCGTGATGAATGCAGGCTGTTTGTTATTGAGAATCGTTATGGTAAAGTCAAAGCTGTCAAGCACATCCGAAGACAGTGCGGAATACACGTACATTCTGCCGTCTTTTGCAGGGGCGCTTTTAAGCTCACTCTGATAGGTCAGCTGCACATGACGGCTTCCCCTTGCAGGAATGGGATACACACGTGTTTTAAAATTGTTGCCAGCCGTCATTTCAACGAGTCCGGGGTCAATTCCCTGACGAACAACAGCTTCAAAGACTTGTCGCCCCTTGTCTTTTTCAACGACAACGCCTTGTCTCATCTTTCCGTTTATGTCAAGTGCATAGCCAATTACGGTTTCATTTTCGCCAAGAGGAAATTCAAATGCTCCTTCAAGCACTCGATTCGTGTCATTGCTAAAAATCATGTCTACCGTCGTTACGGCAATGTTTCCCATAACCTGTACGTCAGCACTCATGCTGCTCATTCTGACAGGACAGCGAGAGTCATCAGATAGAGTTCCAGCCGTGTTTTGTACATTCATTTTTATAGATCCTGCAGTCTGGGCGGACAGAACATGGGCAAACAATACTGCAAGCATACCAGAAAAAATTTTCTTCATATATGACACCTCGTTGCACTTTCAGAGTTGCCTCTAAAAAATGTCATGCCAGCTGAGATTTCGACCAGTTTTTAGAGGCTTCCTACAGATAACAACACTCGTGCCCCATGGTTTCATAAATGGGAGCCGATTGCCTAAAGTGTGAAATCAGGCACCGCACTGTGCCATCATGTCTTTTGCCGTATGCACGAATTCCAGTTCTACCATGTCGGGATAGCGAGATGCAAACGAGTCAATGAGCGTTGATAGATGTTGCATGGACTGCACGCCGCCAATGACAGCCTCGCAGTACCCCTTTTCGCGCTCCTGCTTTGCTGCAAGGTTGTGCATCTGATGAAGATACAGCACGCTGTGTTCTGCGTGCAGGGAATTCATCTGCTCTTTTGAAAGGAGGGGAAGCTTTATGTTGCAGACATAATTTAAGACATGGTTCAAGCTGCCTGGCGGAGCTTTTGCAATAGGGTGTCCGCAGGCAATGTCAAGCAGCAGGCTTGGTACGGAGTGTCCAAGGGCTGCTGCGTATGTTTCGGTCATGCCCGAAAGGCGTGGATTGATTTCTATGATGTACCATGTTCCGTCTTTAAAAATCAAGTCAACCTGAGCTACACCGCTGAATCCCATCTTGCAGGCAAGTTCTTTCAGCATGTTCTGCAGGGCATGTACGCAGTATCGCTCTGACAGAACGGGACCAATCTTTACGCTTTGCTTGGGGCTTGTAATGCCGTACCTGTTTTCGGAAAACATAAACGGTGGCATCACTTCATACTTTCCGTTAGTGCCGTAAATTTCCGTGCCGAACGGAATGCCGTCTATATATTCTTCTACAAGGCGGTCGGAATTCGTGCGTCCCAAATTCAGGTAGTGGACTGCCTGCTTGTAGCTCACTGCAACTTCCATGCCGTAGGAACTGAGCCCTACCGTATCTTTGATGACCACAGGATAGTTCATGTTCTGAATTTGATGCAGGACGTAGTTCTTGTACACATTTGTTTTCAGCTCGCGCTTGCTCCGTTCGCACCAGTACAGTTCATGGTGCACATACACGGCATCTGCGACTGTCATTCCCATCTTTCTCAGTTCTTGATGCGTGCGGAATTTGTCGAAGCATGTCAAGGACACGCTGGCTGGATGGCAAACGGTTTTGATTCCGTGCCCAGCAAGAATGTCGGCAACCATGCCGTCTTGCATTCCCAACCAGTCGTAGGGTGTCACCCAGAATGTTGCGGCAACTGCAATGTCCGGTTTGCACGAAATGATGCGCTGGGCAAATGATTCGGCATCAGATTCTTCACACACGATATAGGTGACGCCATCTGCCGTGTGAGCAATATCGTTTTGCATTAAGTCCAGCAGGAACATTCCCGGCATCTGTGTTACAATGATGAACTGATGCTCGGGGTGAGACTGTGCAAGCTTTTGCCATTGCTGGGCATGCAGTGGAAACGTTTCTATGTCGAAATCAGCACCCTTGTATACATTTGAATTGGTGCTGTACACTACAACAGTCATAATCGACTACAGGTTGTACCACTGGGCAGCCGTTTCGTCTGCCAGTTGAATCAGAATGACAAGCGGGTTCTGCAGGAAATTGGAATAGTTGTAGCTTTCGGAATCCGACAAGTCTGAAAAGCCCATGTGCCGGCTTATGGCTTCTATGACATGACGCTTTTTGATGAATGACGGCATGAGTGCCAGCAGTCGGAGCACGGATTCATTGCCGTGACCAAGATTGCGGGAATCGGAACGGGTTTTGTAATTGGGCACTTTTTTCCAGTTGCCAAAGATGTCTTTTTGATTGCGGTACTCAATGCGATAGGTATCTGCCTTGCAAAAATCATGGGCAATGGCACTGACAAAGATGTCTTCTGCCGAAATCGTGTAGCAGTCCTTGAGCTTGCACTGCCAGAAATTTTCCATAATGGGGCGGGCAAAGCACAATGCCTGATGCAGCACTTTCAGGGAATGAGCTGCAAGCCCTGCTTCAACATTGCCATGAAAATGAGTTGAGGCGGGCGACTTCATAAAATCGCTTTGTTCCGTCATCCATTGTGCAAAGACCGAAGACTCTGCTTTGTCCTGCAAGATGCAGTCCGTCATTTCTGCAATGCATTGCTTTACGGCGGCCGCATCAAACGTTCCGTCATCGTGAATAGGATTCAGGCGGTTATATATAGAAAGAAGCTGTTCGATTCCGTCAAACAGCGAGGCTTTTTCTTCTTCTGTCATATTGGTTCCTTATTAAACGAAATGGGAACCGTTCGGTAACGTGTTGTGCGAACGGCAGTTATTGATTCTAGCATATTTTTTGCAACCTGTGCTATAATGTGCTCATGAAGGCTGTAATTTTAGGAAGTACTGGTATCCGTTCCCCACAGAATGCATTTGGCGCACTGCCAATCCAACGCGATGATTTTGACACTGCCATTGCCATTTTAAGGCGTGCTTATGAAGGTGGCATGACTTTTTTCGACACTGCACGAGCCTATTCGGACAGTGAAGAAAAGATGGGGCTTGCCCTGTACGATGTCCGAAGCAAGATCCACATTGCCACAAAAACGATGGCAAAGAATCCTGATGACATGAAAAAGCAGCTTGAAACATCGCTTTTAAACCTTAAGACCGATTATGTTGACATCTATCAGTTCCATTGCGTGGAACAATGCTATCGTCTGGGAGACGGGACAGGCATGTACGAATGCATGGAAGACTTTAAGCGTCAGGGAATGATACATCACATTGGCATTACTGCTCACAAAATTGGCGTTGCAGAAGAAGCAGTTCGCTCAGGGCTGTATGAGACCATGCAGTTTCCGTTTAGCTATCTTTCTGGCGAAAAAGAATTGAATCTGATACGCCTGTGCAAGGAACAGAATGTAGGATTCATTGCCATGAAAGGGCTTGCTGGAGGACTCATTACAAACTCAAAGGCTGCATACACATTTATGACACAGTTTGACAATGTACTGCCCATCTGGGGCATTCAGCACAAGAACGAACTGGAAGAATGGCTTTCGTTCATGAACGATTCTCCTGAATATGACGATGCAATGAGGACGTTTGTTGAGCAGGACAAAAAATCGTTCGGTGCGGACTTTTGTCGCGGTTGCGGATACTGCATGCCGTGTCCACAGGGAATACTCATCAACAACTGTGCACGCATGTCCCAGCTGGTGCGCCGCTGTCCGTCTGCTCCATGGCTGAATGAATTCTGGCAGAACGAGTTCAAGAAGATTCCAAACTGCACGGGGTGCGGCACATGCAAGAAACGCTGTCCGTACGGTCTGGACATTCCCGTGCTGCTCAAAAAGAATTACGAAGACTATCAAAACATACTGAGCGGCAAAACGAAGGTGTAAAGGTACGGCTCGGACATTTCCGTGCGATTGCTTGCAAATAAGTTTGAACTTGTTTTACAGGTTCAAACTTCGAATTTTATTTATCTGTTAAAAACGTTTCCATTGTATCAACTAAATCGTTGAAGTTATTTCGTAATTGTTTCATAAGGGCTTGTGTGCGACGCTCATTATGAGAGATGACTGCACCAGATGGTAAGAACAATTCATAAGGTTCAACTTCCAGTGCATTTGCAATGTCAACAATTGTATCAAAAGATCCCCATTTTCGACCAGTCTCAATATCATTATAAAACTTTTCTGTTATCCCTATTTTTTCGGAAAGCTCTGCTTGATTCATTTTTTTATTTTTACGAAAAGTTCGTAGATTTATAGTATATATTTCTTTCAATTCATCAATATTCATAATTTAGAGTATTACTGTCTTTTGATAGAGTTTTAACTTTCAAAAATTTCTTGAAATCCTTCATATAGTTCTTGTTTTATTTCTAAAAGTTAATTTTTTATATATTTTTACCGACAATTTGAAATATAATACTATCTATTTGAAAGATTGTTCTGGAGTTATAATATAAATGCATTCATGGAAATCTCTTTTTGTATTCATTCTTAGCGGAATTACAGCTTTTTTAGCTCTTAATATCATCTTGATGTTCTATTATTGTCTTCCTATACACATCAAAAATCCTGATAGCACAACAGATTACATGTGGGAATCAAAACATGTGTGGGTCGAGATGACAGAAGGTATTAGTTGGGGCAAAATGGATGAGAACGGCTTTAATAATTACAGAGTAATACAGAATCCTGACATACTTATTCTTGGTTCATCTCACATGGAAGCAACCTATGTTTTTCAAAAATGGAATACTGTAAACGTGCTAAAAGAATATCTTGAACAGAAAAATCTTTCTCTATCAGTATATAATAAAGGAATATCTGGTCATCATTTTCTTAAATGCTGCAAATATTTAAATGCAAATACACAAGATAGAGAATTAAAATATGTTGTCATTGAAACTATGAAAGTAGATTATTCAGTTGATGAAATTCAGAAGCTTTTTTCTGATGCTATTGATTATACAGAAAGTTATGATTCTGGCTTGATTTTTTACTTGCAGAAAATGCCTTTTCTTAGGCTGTTGTTTTACCAATGCGATATGGGGCTTCTGAATCTTTTCTTTGACAATAAAAACAATGCTCATTTGAATCCCTTGCGTTTGTTGATGCGTTCGTTGTCCAAACGGAATGAGCAGCAGTCCTTGATGAATACACATCAAAAGGTAAAAGCTGATGTTAGTCTTGAAGAATGCTACGATTTACTCTTTTCATATATTGAAAATAATTCTCATGGTAAAAAAATCATAATCTTTTATCATCCAGAAGAAAGGCCTGAAAAAGATGGTAGTCTTGAATATAGGACGGATGAAAACTGTCTTTCGCAGTTTTCAAGATCTGCCGAAGAGCATGGTATCACATTTATTGACTTGACTGCTGCATCAAAAGAACTGTGGCAAACTGAACATAAAACGACGCATGGCTTTTGTACAGGAACGGCATTTTCTGGACATCTTAATAAAAATGGTCATAGAATTGCAGCTCGACACCTTGCAGACTGCATCATAAGACTGGAGAAACAAAATGTCTCTTTTTAGCTTTTATTTTTATGTCTTGTTTATTATAGTTTTAGGCGCATCTGCTTTTTTGGCAAAATATTTTCCAACTAAGCGTATGCTATACGATGTAATGCTTCTCTTTAGTTGTATAATATTCATTGCATTTGTTTCATGGAAATGTGTACTCGTTGTCTTTATAGAAAGCTTTGTCTGTTTTTTCTGTGGAAAACAAGAATCTAAAAGATGGCACTATTTTGGAATAGCAGTTCTTGTAGGCATTTTAATCTTTTACAAGTTTGCAGATGCACGCAATTTAAATATACTAATACCGATAGGTATTTCTTTCTTTACTTTCAATGCAATTAGTTATCTTTCTGATATTTTTAAGAAAGAAATTGCAGGAGAATGTTTTTTTCGCGTTTTGCTATACCTTTCTTTTTTTCCTCGTTTTACATCAGGACCTCTTCAGACAGGTAAAGATTTTTTCGAACAACTCTATAAAAGACCAAACATTACAAAGAAAAACATGTCTGAAGGAATTCAAATATACTGTTTTGGTTTGTTCAAAAAGCTTGTTCTTGCAGACCGACTTACAATCTTTATAAATGAGGTGTACGCAACTCCGAATGTCTTTAGTGGAGCATCCATTTGGCTTGCAATCTTTTCCTATTCTCTCCTTATTTATTTTGATTTTTCAGGATATTCAGATATGTCTATTGGTATTGGCAAGATGCTGGGATTTGATTTACCTGCAAATTTCAATATGCCATACCTTTCACAGAATGTTACTGAATTTTGGCATCGGTGGCATATTTCTCTTTCCTCTTGGATTCGAAATTATATATACATACCTCTTGGAGGAAATAGGAAAGGTTGTTTTCATCAGAAAGTAAACTTGCTTATTGCAATGACCTTGTGTGGTTTATGGCATGGTGTTGCTTTTCATTTTGTTTTATGGGGATTTTTTCATGGAATTGCTCTCATTGTTCATAAAAAAATTATGCAGACAAGAAGAGGCGAGAAAACTATGATAAAAAAAATATTCTGCATTTTGTCAACTTTTTTATTTACATCTCTTATGTGGGTATTATTCCGAGCAGAAAATATTTCACAAGCATTTCTTATTTACAAACGAGCCTTCAGCTTTGCAGATGGACTAAACCAACCTTATCTATGGTCATTCATAAGTATTTCCATTACAATCATGCTAGCTATAGTTATTACATTTCATAATAAGGGAAATGCTTTTTATCCTTTTTTGAATCTGACAAAGTTTAGTCACTTGACTATTTTTTTTATTTTCATCGGGTTGATTCTTGCTTTGTGCAGTACCAATGGAAGTCCATTCATTTATGGCGCATTTTAACAGTTTCGTATGGAAATGCCGTAATTGAAAAATTCTTTTAGTGCCAGTATTTTTCCCTAGAAGGACATCTTTTTATATTGCTTGCATGGAAATAAAGCCGGTGTGTACATTTGCTTTTGGGGTGACACATTTTTCAAGATATATTGTCAATATATATCTTGACAGTAAAAGTGTATTTTGCAATAATGAAACTAATACGACAATGAAGTCGCAGAGAATGGCTTGTGTCATTGAGGGCATAGAAAGCATTCTCTTTGTTTTATAATTTGACTAACGATGGCAAAGGAGCCGCATACAGCAGGAAAATTCTTCATGGAATTTTTCTGCTGTATGCGGCTTTTTTTGTTTAAGTAAGCGCTAAAAACGATAGTTTTTAGAACTTGCCTTTATTCGGAGTATTTGACAGGAAGGAAAAATGAACGCACAGACGCTTTACGAACCATGTTTTGAGCACGATGCTTGTGGAATCGGTGCTGTGGTAAACATTGACGGAACGAAAAGCCACAAAATCGTTGACAATGCATTGAGCATTGTAGAAAAACTTGAACATCGTGCAGGAAAAGATGCAAGTGGTGAAACGGGAGACGGAGTAGGAATCCTTGTTCAAATTTGCCACAGCTTTTTTTTAGAGGCTTGCAAGCGCAATGAAATAGAATGCAATGGAACCGTGACCACCCTTGGTGATGAACGCGATTATGGTGTAGGCATGTTTTTCTTTCCTTCAGACAAAGCAATCCTTGATGAGGAAAAAAGTCGCTTTGAAAACTGTTGTTCCGAAGAAGGACTTTCCTTTTTGGGCTGGAGACATGTTCCTGTACACAAAGATGTTCTTGGAAAAAAAGCTCGAGAGTGCATGCCTGAAATTTGGCAGGCATTTGTTGCGCGACCGGAAAACTGTGAAAAGGCACTGGCCTTTGACCGCAGACTGTATGTCTTGAGGCGTGCATTTGAAAAGGGTGGAAACAAAACGACGTACGTCTGCTCGCTTTCAAGCCGAACCATTGTGTACAAAGGAATGTTCCTGGTACATGAGTTGCGCACATTTTACGAAGACTTGCAGTCAGAGGCATATTCATCGGCACTGGCAATTGTCCATTCGAGATTTTCCACGAACACTCAGCCAAGCTGGCAACGTGCACATCCAAACCGCTTTATTGCTCACAATGGTGAAATCAACACAATCCGTGGCAACGTGGACAGAATGCTTGCCCGCGAAGAAACGCTTCATTCATCTCAATTCACCTATGGCGACATGAAAAAAATTTTACCGGCGGTAGATGCATCTGGATCTGACTCTGCAATGTTGGACAATACGCTGGAATTTCTTGCAATGAACGGAGTTCCTCTTCCGCTTGCCGTGATGATGTGCATTCCAGAACCGTGGAAGCATGACGGCAACATGAGTCCTGACAAAAAGGACTTTTACCACTACTGGGCAACCATGATGGAAAGCTGGGATGGACCTGCTGCGATTCTTTTTTCTGACGGTGACATTCTTGGTGCAACACTTGACCGCAACGGGTTGCGCCCGAGCCGCTACTACATTACAAAAGATGGAATGCTCATTCTTTCGAGCGAAGTAGGAGTCCTTGACATTCCAGAAGAAAACATACAGGTAAAGGCACGACTGCAGCCAGGACGCATTCTTTTGGTTGATACAGTTCAGAAAAAAATCATCAGTGACGAAGAGTGTAAGAACGAATATGCACACCTGTACCCATACGGAGAATGGCTTGACATGAATCTTGTCCATCTTTCCGAACTGAAAATTCCAAACAAAAAGATTCCCGTGCACACATTGGAGGAACGCAACATTTTGTACCGTGCATTTGGCTGGAATTACGAAGATGTAAACGAGATGGTACTCCCTCTTGCACGGAATGGAGTCGAACCAACAGCAAGCATGGGGGTGGATACTCCTCTTGCCGTGATGAGCGAAAAGCATCCGAGCCTTTTCAGCTACTTTAAGCAGCTTTTTGCACAGGTGACAAATCCTCCAATTGACAGTCTTCGAGAAAAAATCGTTACTGACACAACCGTATATGTAGGAAAAGATGGAAACCTGCTTGAACCAGCTGCCAAAAACTGTCGTGTACTTGAAATAAACAACCCTATCCTTACTGGAGTTGACTTAATAAAGATTGCTGCACTGAATGAGAACGGGCTTAAGGCAAAAACATTGTCCATCCTGTTTGAAAGCAACCTCGAAGCAGCCTTGAGCAGACTGTTCAATGAAATTGACGATGCGTACGCACAGGGATTTACCATCATCATTTTGAGCGACCGTGGCGTTGACAGGCAGCATGCAGCGATTCCGGCAATTCTGGCCGTTTCAGCCGTGGAACAGCACTTGATTCGTACCAAGAAACGGACTGCCGTTTCCATTATCCTTGAAAGTGCCGAAGTTCGTGATGTACATCAAGCTGCAATGTGTCTTGGTTATGGTGCACGTGCTGTAAACCCATACCTTGCTCATGAAGCAATTGCAGAACTTATTGACCAAAAGATTCTTGACAAAGACTATCACACTGCCATTGATGACTACAACAAGGGTATCATAAACGGAATCGTAAAGATTGCCGCAAAAATGGGAATCAGTACGATTCAATCGTATCAGTCTGCTCAGATATTCGAAGCAGTGGGCATTGCAAGCAGTGTTATAGAAAAATATTTTACAAATACGGTGAGCCGTGTCGGAGGCATTGGCCTTAAGGAAATAGAAGAGGATGTCATGTACCACCATGCTCAGGGATTCGATCCTGCTGGGCTTACAGTAAACACCCACTTGGATTCTGTAGGAAAGCACAAGCTCCGCATGGGACCAACGGCAGAGAGTCATCTGTACAATCCACAGACAATTGTAGCACTTCAGCAGGCAACACGGAATGGAGACTACGGGCGGTTTAAGGAATATACGGCTTTGGTTGATTCAAACGATCATCCTCATACATTGCGTGCAATGCTTGAATTTGACTTTGCACCTGACGGTGGAATTCCGATTGACGAGGTTGAATCTGTTGAATCCATTATACAGCGGTTTAAGACTGGTGCAATGAGCTATGGTTCCATTAGTGAAGAAGCTCACAAGTGCATGGCAATAGCAATGAACCGCCTTCATGGAAAGTCAAACAGCGGTGAGGGAGGTGAAAAACCTGAGCGGCTTGGAACAGAATGCAACAGTGCCATCAAGCAGGTTGCAAGTGGACGGTTCGGCGTTACGGAAGCATATCTTTTGAGCGCCACAGAAATTCAGATTAAAATGGCACAGGGAGCAAAGCCGGGTGAAGGCGGTCACCTTCCGGGCAAGAAAGTGTATCCGTGGATTGCAAAGACACGATATGCAACGCCAGGTGTTGCCCTGATTTCTCCGCCGCCACATCATGACATTTATTCAATAGAAGATTTGGCACAGCTCATCTACGATTTGAAAAATGCCAACCGTAATGCCAGAATAAGTGTAAAGCTGGTTAGTGAGGCAGGTGTAGGTACCATTGCAGCAGGAGTTGCGAAAGCAGGTGCTCAAGTCATCTTGATTAGCGGACACGATGGAGGAACAGGTGCTGCACCAATCAGTTCCATTCATCATGCAGGACTTCCGTGGGAACTCGGTTTGAGTGAAGCACACCAGACATTGATTCAAAATGGACTGCGAGGTCGTGTGGTCCTTGAAACAGATGGAAAGCTGATGAGTGGGCGAGATGTCGTGATTGCCGCATTGCTGGGTGCAGAAGAATTTGGTTTCGCAACAGCTCCACTCATTGCAATGGGATGTTCCATGATGCGAGTCTGCCAGCTTGACACTTGTCCATTCGGAGTTGCCACTCAAAATGAAACGCTCCGTGCAAAATTCCCTGGCAAGCCTGAATATGTCGAAAACTTCATGAAGTTCATTGCACAGGAAATGCGCGAGATTATGGCAAAACTCGGAGTTCATTCGGTTGAAGCGTTGTGCGGAAGAACTGATTTGCTCAAGCTAAAAACTCGACAGGGCTTTAAGCGTGCAGACCTTGTTGACTTAAAGCGCATTCTGGCAAATGCCGACACAGGGAGCAAAGCTGAATGGAAAAAAGATCGTTCCCTGTTTGACTTTCACCTGGACAAAACGGTGGACGAAAAAACGTTGCTGCCATGGTTGAAAGCGTGTATGAACGACATGAGCAAAAGTGGTGACGCACAGTCAAACGAAACCATCGGAAACCGTACAATCAGCATCAACGTACAATCAACAGACAGAAGTGTAGGAACCATACTGGGAAGCGAAATTCAAAAAGATTTTAGTACAAGTCTTGCTGACGATGCTTTCATTGTCAATGCAACGGGAGGTGCTGGACAAAGCTTTGGGGCGTTTATTCCAAAGGGACTGACTCTGCGTCTTACAGGGGATGCAAATGATGCATTCGGCAAGGGACTGAGTGGCGGAAAACTGGTTTTGAAAAAGCCCGAGAAATTTGAGGGCAAGGCAGACAAAAACATAATTGCAGGTAATGTTGCTCTTTTCGGAGCTACAAGCGGAAGTGCATACATCAATGGTGTGGCTGGAGAGCGATTCTGCGTGCGCAACTCTGGAGCTACGGTTGTTGCGGAAGGATGCGGAGACCACGGACTTGAATACATGACAGGTGGAACAGCCGTTATTCTTGGAGGAACGGGAAAGAATCTGTGTGCAGGCATGAGCGGTGGTGTGGCATATGTGCTAGACGAAAATCATGATTTGTACAAACGGTTGAATCACGAGCTTGTAAAAATGTATGCTCTTTCAGACGAAACGACAACACAACATGGGATAAGCGATGAAGAAAAACTGTATTCACTCATTGAACAACATGTCAAGGAAACTGAAAGTCTTTTCGGAAAAGAAATTCTTTCAAAATGGGAGCATTACAAGCATTGTTTCAAGAAAATTATTCCAAATGACTATCTAAGCATAATGAACGAAATTGAAGCCCAGAAACACAGTGGCTTGAAACACGATGCTGCCGTTTTAGCGGCATTCAAAAAGTGTACGGCATAGGAGGAAAGCATGGCACGACCGACAGGATTTATGGACTATAACCGAACAGAAAACGGAAGCATTTCTCCATTAGAACGCATTACTCATTTCAATGAATTTCATCCACCGCTTACTGAATCTTCCAGACGCGAACAGGCGGCACGATGCATGAACTGCGGTGTTCCCATGTGTCAGTCTGCACTGAAACTAAAAGGAATGGTAACGGGATGTCCGCTTCATAACTATATTCCCGAATGGAATGATGCACTGTACAATGGACAGTTTGACATGGCTGCATGGCGGCTTTTAAAAACATCGAACTTTCCTGAGTTTACCGGACGCGTCTGTCCAGCTCTGTGCGAAAAGGCTTGCAATTGTGGAAGCCCTGTTGTAGGGGAAGGTGCGGTAACTGTCCACGATAACGAGCGTTTTATTATTGAAAAAGCATTTGAAACTGGCTACATGAAACCACAGGTGCCGCCACACAGAAGTGGCAAGCGGATCGCCGTAATCGGTTCTGGTCCGAGTGGACTTGCCGTAGCGGACAGCCTTAACAGAAGGGGACACTCTGTTACTGTGTTTGAACGCGAAGACAGGGCTGGAGGTCTTTTGATGTATGGCATTCCTAACATGAAGCTGGAAAAAACAGTCATTGAACGGCGCATAAAGCTTATGCAGCAAGAGGGCGTTGAATTCCGCTTTAATGCAGATGTAGGCCGTTCTATTTCTGCAAATCATATACTGAATGAGTTTGATGCCGTAGCTCTTTGCTGCGGTGCAAAAGAAGCCCGCAAGCTGTCCGTTTTGGGAATGGACAAATTGGCTGTAAGTAACGATGGCAAAAATGCAGGTGGTGTTGTTTTTGCTGTTGATTTCCTTACTGCCGTTACAAAATGTGTCATAGCTACAAGTGATGCACTTAAAAAAATCAGCATGCAGCCAACAAACGGTCAGATTGCACACATGCTTGAAGAGCGATACGGCATCGCTGTTGAAGGAAAAAATGTTGTCATCGTTGGTGGTGGAGACACTGGAAACGACTGCTGCGGTTCTGCAATCCGTCTTGGAGCGGCAAGCGTCACACAAATTGAAATGATGCCCTGTCCCCCGATTGAACGAAGTCCAAGCAATCCTTGGCCCGAATGGCCAAAGGTTCTGAAAGTTGATTATGGGGCAGAAGAAGCAATTGCAAAATTCGGACACGATCCACGCATCTATGAGACGACCGTAAAAGAAGTGATTTCAGAAAACGGGCACATAACTGCCGTACGTACCGTGGAAGTTGAGTTTCAAACAAAAGATGGAAAACGTGTGATGATAGAACATCCTGGTACAGAGAAAATGTTTGCCTGCGACGTGCTTCTTGTTGCAGCAGGGTTTGTTGGATGCGAACAGTACACGGCAGATGCTTTTGGAGTAGAATGTAGTGCACGAGGCACGGTACAGTCAGTTCTTGGAAAAGACGAAAAGAGTGAATCGTCTTGCTCGGAAACAGGCTATGCAACACGTACTGCAAAAATATTTTCGGCAGGAGACATGCATCGCGGACAATCTCTTGTGGTGTGGGCAATTGCTGAAGGCAGAGAATGCGCACGTCAGATTGACACATTTTTGATGAGACAGCTTCAAAAGTAATATAGGAGCATTTCGAAAAACTTCTGTTTTCGAGATGCTCTTAACCGCAGCCAGTGTTCTGGCAATGGAAGTGTCCTTTTCTGCGTTGTAGGTCGAGTAGTAGCAGGCTTTTTCACTCCGCTGACAGGAATGCGGAGCAAAAGAATAAGGATACAGGAGGGAACGTCCTCCCCTCGCTCTAATACCTCTTACTGCACGGAAATGTCGTGAGCTTAACTAATTTATTTTGCAAACTCGTCGGCGAATGTACAATATATAAAATCATATTCGTTTAGTGTAAACATACGGTCTCGGTGTGTTTTTTGAGTAACAGTCGGCGGAATTTTCCTTGGCGGAGTGAGGAGGTCGTTTTGTACGCTCATGAATCATTATTACTTATCAACAAAAAATTGATCACTTTATCTCAAAATACGATTCCCTGATTCCTCATGTACTTTATTAAACCGTACATCCTCTCTTTTGTTGGGAAACATCGCATCTCTTACTAATGTCTTATCCACTACCACTGGATAGCCCAATCCATAGACCGTGGATAGCCTGTTCCACAGGCAGTGGATAGCCCGTTCCATACATTGCGGAACTGCCGCTCCATTCTTGTTTTCGTCGAAACCTGTAATCAAACCTTCTGCTTCCATTTTTTCTTTACATCCCACTCAGCTTGCATAGTTTCTTTTTTGTGGTAGGTATAGCCATCAACTTCTATTCCGAATTGTAATTTTTCTATATCACCTTTTTTTAATTCCCTCCACATCTGTCCAAGATAAAATAGGTACTGTTTAAAGTCTGTAATTCGTAGTATAA
>ERZ842401.736-NODE-736-length-48182-cov-11.894571_pt1 | contig 48182 bp, 46 predicted proteins | sample MGYA00521270_ERZ842401 | MGnify/ENA primary metagenome ERZ842401 (study PRJEB31892, sample SAMEA3878208) | bioreactor metagenome | biome: Moose rumen | place: Sweden | collected 2011-10 | study: EMG produced TPA metagenomics assembly of the PRJEB12797 data set... | reverse complement strand
GCAGGTTTCATCTCTGATAGCATAGCTTTTAGCTGATCGGGATATTCTAAAAGTCCTTTTCGCATATCAGCGTCCAAGCTTAAAAATACGGCTTTTTCTTCTTCACTTAATGATTTTAAGATTTCAGGCGGAATATTAAATTCTTCACCTGCCGCTATACCTGTTGTTCTTTGGCTGTGGAGGTTGCCGTTTATTTCCCCGTTAAGCGCCTTTTGTCTGAGTTCTTGCATTTTAGCTCTTGTTTTAGGGAAGTTGTGGGCAAATTCCATATTTCTTACTTTGTGCCCGTTTTCTGTTATAAAACCCGACTGGTATGAATTTGTGTCTGCAAAGCCTTCAGCTAATGCTCTGCCTTTAAAATCATGATAATCAATCAGCAAGTATTCCATATTATTAAGTTTAGCATCAGGGTATTGTTTTAGTATTTCTGCTTTTTCAAGTTCATATAGCCTTATCAATTCAGGATTATTTCTTAATTCGTTTAAATCATCAATTGCGTGTCCTATTTCGTGTGTAATTAATGAGCTGTCTGTATTCATTCCGCCATCATTACTTCTTCCAATTATTATTGTTTGATTTTTCGAGTCATAACCTGCGGTTCCGAGTACGGAGTTTTTGTAGTCGTATGATATTTTCTTTACTTCTGATTTCCCTGCGTTAAATAATTGATCAGGTGATAAATCTTTCAAACTGGCTGCGACTTTTCTATCGACAAGAATTACGCCGTTCTGAGGGCTGCTGTTTGCAATATCATCAACGATTTTTACCTCAATTGCATCTATCTTGTTGTCAGGTGTTTTTCTTGTTACAACAGCTTTATCATTTGTATATTCCGCAGTAAATTCAGTGTCATTTACTTTTGTTTGAATTTTGTTCTCGCTTATTTTTTTGTACGTTTTCTTTACTTCCGATAATTTTTTGCCGTCAGGTGTTGTAATAATTTCACGCAAAGTATAGTTGCCATCCTTATCGCTTATTACAACTTGTTTTGTTTTTTCACCGCTAAGAGCTGTCAGTGTTTTTTCAGAATATATACCGCCATCATTTGCAAATTCAACATGACCGACAAGATCCGTTTTTCCGTCAGGATAAATGTGTGTTATTTCGTACTGACCTGTTTCGTTGAGTCTTGTTTGTTCCGTATATATCGGATTTCCATGTGTGTCTTTAAATGTTACATTTTCTTCTAACAGCTGCGGATGAGCATATTCACTTTCTTTAGGAAGTTTAAACCTTTGTGTAATTTCGGTTTTGTGAGTTTGGTCAATCTCTTTTATCAGTTCAATATCTTCTCCGATTCTTATGCGCTCTTGAGTTGAACTGATATTTCCATTGTTATCAAATCTGAGAATTTTTCTTGTATTGTCATCATTCCAAAATTCAAGTTGAGCTTCTTTATTATACTTACTTTTAAAGTTTGTTTCCCAAATGTCGTACTTATTAGGATTTATTGATTTGCCGCCGTTTATACTTAATGTGCTTTCACTAAAGGCCTTATTTATTGCTTCAGGTTTCATCTTATTATTTATCATCTGCTCAAGAACTTCAAATGCGTGGCTTGGCTCTACTCCGGAATCAATAAATTTATAAAATTGTTGAGCATCGCATTTGCCTTCAGCAGCCCATTCATCTACGCTTCTGGTTATATAAGAATATCTTCTGTTATTTCTCCACTCAGTATGTAATTCCGGTCTTACCTGATGAAATTCTTCCCCTCCGACAATACCATCAGCCCCGATTGATTCATGACCTGATGTTGATGTATTGGGTGCTTCCTCGCTTTTTGCCCTGAATAGTGCTTGATTGTTTTCAGGTACTGCATCTTGAACTGCTTCTTCTGTTAAACCCTTTGTGCCTTGCGGTTTTGGGGTATGAAACTTTTCACCGACATAGTGTACTCCACCGTTCATTGCGGCTCCAAATACTGCACCGCCTGCCGCACCAAATAATGTTGCTTTTGCTATATCACCTGCATCGCCGCCATTGATTGCTGTTTCAACACCTGAGTATGCAGCTCCGGACAATGCGCCATCAACTGCGCCCTGTATTGCGTATGCCTTTACTCTGTTTTTCAATGAGCCCCCGACAAATTTATAGCACATAGCTTCTTTGGCAGATGTCGAAAAATTATGTAATAACCCCTTTTTTGCGATTTGTGCGCCGGTTTTTGTTATAGTCTGTTTAGCTCCTGTTTTTATAATCTGCTTTGCGCCTTCTTTTGCTACCGTCACACCTGTTTTTGCCATAACACTTTTGGCAACAGCACCGCCTGCGCCTGCTGTAAATGGTGCAATTCCACCGTTTACCATGCCCATTACGACGTCATGCGTCGTTACTTTATAATTTCTGCCGCCTGTTTTTGCATCAAGCCATTTTGTGGCTATTTTTGTCCCTGCTCCTGTTGCTGGCAGTAAAAGCAGTGATGCTCCGAGTGTTGCAGGGGCTGTACCGAGAGCAAAACCCGCTACTGCAAAAGATGCAACCCCTGAAACTAAGTCAGAAGCTACATCAACAGCTGTTGCCTGACCTTCTTTATATCCGTCAAGTTTTTGTTCTGATTTTAATTTTATTTTACCATTATTAAATTTTTCTTCGTTTTCAGGAGAGTAATCGACTCCTGTTAGTTCTTTAAATACTTTTGCTTTATCATTTGGATTTGAATTTAATCTTTTAAGTAGCTGTCTTTCTTTATCTAATTGATCTCTGACTTTATTTGAACTGTCTCCGAAGCCTGTCAGATTTTTAAAACCACTCCAAAGGCTTCCGATAAACCCGTTTGAATCTTCTGCTTTTTTAAGATTACTTGAAACCTGTGCAAGTCTGCTGTCAATGGAACGGCTTTGTCCTTCTACTTTATAGTAATATTCCTTTTTTAATTCTGTTCCGTCTGCAGCATAGTATTTTGTTGTTTTACCGTCGGCACTTGTTATAGTATATCTTCCCGAACGGTTCACTTTAAAGCTTCCGACCTTTAATTTAAAAGTCTTTTCATCAATAATTTTGCCCGAGGCGTCATAATATACATTTTTGCCTAGAACTGTTTGTACGGTCATTCCGTTTTTAAGTTTTGTCTTTTTTGCAATAGGTGCATTCTCTTTTTGCAGAGTTACCCCTTTAGTCTTATCTTTGGCAGCATTCCCTCTGAATACAGAACCGGACTGACTTTTGCCAGTCTTTTGGCTTGTATTTTCAGCGCCTTTTTTCTGAATTGGCGTGAATTTTTTCATTCCTATTTTGTTATCTTCTGCCATTTTAACCTTTTACCTTTTCTATATAGATACTTTTTTCTACGTCATGATTTCTTTTCTTCTTTAATTATTTTTACAAAATTTAATATTTATTTTTTTTTATTAAAGTTTTTATTTATTTAGTCCGATTAATAACTTGTGAAGTTGATATGAGGGATTTTGTGTATGTACGAAGATTTGCTTAAACAACATATTATTGTAGAGTTCTCAAATCTGATTAAAAAGGCTCAGGATCAAAAAAACGACCTTGATTCTTATACAGAATTTATGAAAGAAACTATACTAAATACCTATGGCGTAAATTAGTTATCAGGGGAATAAATTATATATCATAACGGGTTTAAATTAACTTTGTTATGGATATTGTTATAATTGGTGCTGTGGCAGCCGGTGCGAAAGCTGCTGCAAAGGTAAAACGGCTTTTACCTGATGCAAATGTAAAAATTTACACAAATGATACGCATGTTTCATATTCTTCCTGCGGTTTGCCGTATTTTATAGAAGGAAATTTCAGCGATTATAAAATGCTTCTTGTTCGCTCTCCTGAAGAATTCAGAGCAGGCGGAATTTCTGTCAATCTTGAAGCAAATGTCGAAAAAATTTTACCCGAAACAAAAAATATTCTTGTTTCCGTTGATAATAAATCCGAATTGGTAAAATATGACAAACTTATAATAGCAACGGGAGCAAGTCCTTTTAAACCTGAAATAGCAGGTATAAACGACTATGACGGTATTTTTACTCTCAGAAAAATTGAAGACGGTATAAATATAAAAGAACGCATGCAATACTGCAAAAATATTGTAATTATTGGCGGCGGTTATATCGGGATTGAACTTTTGGAAGCTTTTGTAAGAAACGGTATTTATACAACGCTTATACATAATCATGAACATATTATGTCTGTCTATGATCCTGAAATTTCCGATATATTCAGAAAACGTCTTGAAACCTCAAACGAAACAAATTTTGCAATTTATACAAATGAAATCGTATCAGAGTTTAGCGGTAAATATTCTGAGCTTAAGTCCGTTAAAACCCTTTCAGGTAAAGAGTTCCCTGCGGATATGGCGATTATTTGTGCCGGTGTAGTGCCAAATACATCTCTTGCAAAGGATGCGGGTATTGAATTGGGAATACATAATACCATTCGTGTTAATAAATTGATGCGTACATCAGTAGAAGATATTTATGCGTGTGGAGATTGTGCCGAAAAAACACACATTGTCACGGGTCAGCCGGTGTGGATTCCTTTAGGTTCAACTGCAAATAAAGAAGGCAGATGTGCAGCGATGAATGCAGTTGGCGTTCATTGTGAATTTGAAGGTGTTTTGGGCTCTGCGGTTACAAGATGTCTGAATACAACCGCAGCCATGACAGGGCTAACCGAGAAAGAGGCAATAAAGGCCGGCTTTACTCCTATAACTGCAACTGTCAAAAAATATGATAAAGTTCCGTATATGCCTGAAGCTTCCGAAATGACTTTAAAAGTTGTTGCGGATAAAATAACGGGTTTACTCCTTGGAGCCCAGGCCGTAGGACCCGTCGGGGCGGACAAAAGAGTAAATACAATTACTTCTGCACTCATTGGTCATCTTACTGTTGATGAATTCAGTAATAATGATTTAACTTACTCTCCCCCTTATTCGACAACGATTGACCCTTTATTGAATGCAATGCAAATTTTATGCCAAAAAACGGCTAAACATTGTTAATTTAAAATATCTCTTTTATATATTTTGCAACTGCTTCCCCCATTGAAAAGCAGCTCGCCTGAACTCTTAATGCCCCCTGAGCCATTTCATCCGCACTAAGCCCTCTTCCTGCCGTAAAGAGATTGTCATAATCATCGGACATTAAACTCTCAATCGGAAGTTGATATTCACCTGTCATTTCAAGGGTTGATGAATTTTTGTCCTTTGAATGAATATCAACGGGATAGTTTGAAATAACCGCAGGATGAGCAAACTTTTTACCGCTTCTTAAATCATCAATCGTATAAATATACTTCCCTTTTAATCTTTTTGATGCTCGAATGCCGATTTTGTCCGCTATATGTGATACATAGGCATTTTTAAACCCGGGGAAATAAATTTTACAAAACTGCGCAAGTCGTTCTATCATAGATTTACCAATACTATAAGCGTTTTCAATATCAGATTTGTTATACGGATTAACGCTTTGAAGTATTCTGGGACAGTTAAAAGCGATAGAATCAGGCATTCCTGCGACTGTAAATATCTGGAAATAGTTTCTGTCAGTGTCTTTCAGGATGTTTTTTACTGCCGCATCATCAAAGTATTTGGCTAAAGCCCACTGTTTATCGCTATCCCAGGTGTATGCACTTGATAAGTGTATATCTCCGTCTACAATCTCTACACTTGTTACATTCCTGTCGCTATCAGTATCTAAGAGCCACTCAGAAAAAGCTTTCAGGTCTATTCCGCTCATAATAAAACGCAAGCTGACAGGAGGATATTCATTTTTATTTTCAAGAAAATTGCAATTCATTTTTTGAGAAAAATTCAAATCTCCCGTTGAGTCTACAACAAATACCGTTTCGATACATTCCGATAATATTTTATTGTCTATGTTTGTATTATCTGTATATATCGAATTGCTACATACAGATAAATATATACCCGAAATCTCTAAGGAAGTAATTTTATTATTATCGGTTATAATTTTATTGATATCTGCTTCAAATATAATATCTGCGCCTGAATTAACTAGCATATCTTTTAAAGCGTCTTTTAAAATAAGCGGATTAAACCACCCCGGATTATTTTGATAAGTAATTTGGGCATTTTTTGATTTCATAATTTTAATCAAATCATTGTAAAAATCGGTATTTATTTGATTTTCGCCTGATTTCATAACCGGAATGACAAGTGAACCAGTCATTGTGCCGCCAAGATATGTTTCTTTCTCAAGCAGGAGAGTTTTTAGTCCGAGTTTTGCGCAATTATATGCGCAGGAGCATCCGGCAGTGCCGCCGCCGATAATTATTACATCATACTTCATTTTTCCTCCTGTCTTTGAGATATTTTGAACTTGACATAAGATTACTTGTTTCAATGTCGTTTTTATGTCGCTGAATAATAGCCTCATTTGAGGCGTTTAAATTCTCGTCATGATAAAATATACCTGCACGGGTATTTAACAGCCCTAAATCGGCTTCAGAGATCGGGTGTTCTATAAGCTCATTATTTTTAACCGCAACAGTCCCCTGATATTTTTTAAGGCGTTTATTATAGATATTCCCGATATAAAATCCGGAGTTAATCATTGCGTTTCGGACAGAGGCTGCTGATGAATATGTAAAAATCATTCCGTTTTCATTCAGATGTTTGAAAAGTTGTTCAAAAAAATCTGCCGACCATAAACATGGGCATTTGGAAGGTGTAAAAGCGTCTAAAAATATCAAATTATATTCATTTTTATCGTCTTTTATAAAATCTCTCGCGTCGCAATTGTGAACATTAAATGATATATTCCCTAATTTAGTGTTTTTTAACCTCTTTTTATAACATAACGATAGATACTTATAATATATATTATGTAAATTTGAAAGTTTATTACATTTATGAGTGTTTGTAAGGTTCATATCATTAAAAGCTCTAAATACCCCTAGAATGTCTGTCGCTAAATATTCCCTGTATTTCTTCTCGGACAATAAAGCTTGAAGCTCTTTATCCTCGTATATTTCCCAGTTATTTCGCAATATTTCAGATAAAATCAGATAATTAATTTCATTATTGATTTTACCGTTATTTAACTTCTTGTGCTTTAAATATTTGTATATATCATGATTTGTTATAACATCATTTTTATTTTTAAAATTTTTAACTCCGGTTTTTATGAAAGGTGAAATTCCTGTTAAAATTTTATCGTTATCAATTGCATGTATTGTAATTTTATCAAAAATATTATCTGTATATATCGTTTCGTTATACTCGCCACTCTTTTGAATATTATATGTATGTATCGTTTCGATATAGCTAGTACAAATATTATTTTTTAAAAATTTTTTTTGAGATAATTTTTTTTTGTTTTTTAAAATATAATTCAAAAAACATTTTGTGTTATATCCGATACCATAGCAGATGTCTAATATTTTAATTTCTTTATATTGCATTAGCATATCAAAATTTATCGGATATATAAATTTCTCGTAAGCTTCAGTCATAGCACCTGATGCAGAGTGATAAATATCCTCAAACTCACTGTTATAAAGCCCGACAGTCCCGTCATTTGTGTAATATGGCATAAAATCGTACATAATTACATTATATTTTATAATATATTATTTTTTAGTTTTTTAATAAATCTTAATTCTTTTAAATTAAGGTAAATCTTCGTGTTTTTGGTATAATATTTAAAGAAAGGTTCAATCAGTATGAAAGTTAGTGTAAAAGTACCTGCAACAACGGCAAATATCGGCCCCGGATTTGATTGCTTAGGTATGGCTTTGCCGATATATAATACTTTAACAATAGAAGAAACCGTACTTCCGGGGACAGGTATAGAAATAAACGTTATTGCAGAAAGCTCAAATATTGATGATTTGTCGCTTGAGCACATACCTTTGGATGAAAACAGTATTGTATATAAGGCAATTGAGCTTTTATATAATTCTATCGGGCAGACACCGAGTGAATTAAAAATAAATATAAAATCAAATATTCCTGTTGCAAGAGGATTAGGCAGCAGTGCATCTGTAATTGTAGGAGCTTTGGTTGCGGCAAATGAGCTTTTAGGCAAACCTGCCGATGAATTTGCACTTTTGTCATTGGCATGCGAACTTGAGGGGCATCCCGATAATATTACACCTGCACTTGTGGGTGGTCTTGTAATTTCATCTCAGGAAGATGACGGGTCCGTTATATACAGAAGGCTTGATTGGCCGTCAGAATGGATGGTCACCGTTTGTGTTCCGGATTTTGAATTATCAACGGATATTGCACGTTCTGTATTGCCTAAAGATGTACCTATGAAGGATGCCGTATATAATGCTCAAAGGCTTGGGATGTTTATTCAGGCAGTTCATACAAAGGATAAAGAGCTCATGAAAATAGCACTGAATGACAGATTACATCAGCCGTACAGAATAAAACTTATTCAGGGACTTGATAAAATTATGGCTAATTTACGTCATATAGACAGTGTTTTGGGCTGTGTTATAAGCGGAGCAGGTTCATCTATACTAGTTATTTCCGAGAAAAACGACCTTGATAAAATTAAAAATATTGTAAAAGATACCTGGGCTGATCAAAATATCAAATGCGATATTAAAACACTTAATGTTGAACAAACAGGTGCTCAGATTGTTTCTGATGATGATTAAAATAGATATATTTAGATAACCATTTTCATAAACATAAATATAAGAAAAGTCATTCTGAGGGCTTTAGCCCGAAGAATCTTTTCATCTTTGTATATAATGTGATTCTTCGTTAAGTGCTCAGTATGACGAATTTTTAATATATTTTATGCTATTTGCGAATATAGTTGCCTTATTTTAATTGAGAGTTTGCACCGTTAATAACTTCAATTATTTCATTTGTAATTGCTGATTGTCTTAGTTTGTTATATTCAACCGAAAGATTTTGTATAATTTTTTCGGCATTATTTGTTGCTGCTGACATTGCTGTCATTCTTGAAGCAAGTTCACTTGCATGAGCTTCCAAAAGAGCCTGATAAAAGGTATCCGTTATAAACATAGGTACAAGCTTTTGTAATATATGGTGCATATCAGGTGTAAATTCCATCAACGGCTCAATAACATTGTCATGTATTCTTTCATGGATATCTTTTACACCCTGAAGCGGCATAACTTCCCAGGTATCAACGCTGTAACTCACCATATTTTTAAATCTGGTTGTAATAATTTCAATCTTGTCAATTCTTTTATCAACGTAATATTCCGCTAAATCCTCTGCGATATTTCTTGCTTCCATTGCATCTGGTTTATCGACGGCGGAAAAGTATTTCTTTTCAATATTAATATCGAGTGCTGAAAGTTTTTTGCGCATCAGGGATATCCCTTTTTGTCCCGCAATAAATATTTTTACGTTTATTCCCTGTTTTTTTAATTCCTGAATACGCTTGAATGCCGCTTTTGTTACGTTCACACTGTATGCTCCCGCAAGTCCTTTATTAGAAGTTATTACAAACAAACCGACAGAATACACTTCACGTCTTTCAAGCAGTTTCGGATAATTATCAATGGCAGATTTAATTTTTAGTGTTTCCGTGCTAAATTCCGTAACTGAATTTAAAAGCTTTTGAAACATGTGGTACAATTCGGTAGCATAAGGTCTTGAAGCTTTTACGGCACTTTCAGAGGCTTTTACTTTTGCCGCCGCAACCATTTTCATTGCTCTGGTTATTTTTTTAGTACTTTGAACACTGTTTATTCTGTTTTTTATATCTTTTAAATTTGCCATTATTTACCTTTACTAAAATGTCGTTTTAAAGGCATTCAACGCCTCTGTTAATGCTTTCTTATCTTCATCCGATAGCGCAGCTCCCTCATCAAGTCTTGCAGCCATTTCGGAAAGATTAGATTTAAAGTATATAAACCAGTCTTTTTTGAATTTTTGGATTTTTGAGTTCTCAATGTCATCCAAAATGCCTTCGTTTGCCGCAAAAAGTATAGATACCTGTTCTGCAACACTTAAAGGATTATATTGCAGCTGTTTTAGCACTTCTGTAAGCTTTTCACCTCTTAGAAGTTGTTTTTTGGTTGAGGCATCCAAATCTGATGCAAACTGTGCAAAAGCTTCAAGTTCACGATACTGCGCAAGTGCCAGTCTTAATGTTCCTGCAACCTGCTTAATACCTTTTGTCTGAGCAGCACCCCCAACTCTTGAAACAGAAATCCCCGCATTAATTGCAGGTCTGATGCCCGAATTAAAAGCATTACTTTCCAAGAATATCTGTCCGTCGGTAATAGAAATTACGTTTGTCGGGATATATGCCGAAACATCTCCTGCCTGAGTTTCAATAATAGGCAAAGCGGTAATGCTGCCTCCGCCGAGTTCATCATTTAGTTTAACGGCTCTTTCAAGCAGTCTTGAATGGAGGTAAAATACATCCCCCGGATAAGCCTCACGTCCCGGCGGTCTTTTTAATAATAAACTCATTGCACGATAAGCCTGTGCATGTTTTGATAAATCGTCATAAACAATAAGAACATCTTTGCCCTGTTCCATAAATTCTTCGGCAATCGTGACCCCTGCAAACGGTGCGATATACTGCAAGGGTGCAGATTCATCCGCAGTTGATGAAACAATAATTGTATATTCCATTGCCCCATGTTCTTCAAGTGTTTTTGCCAAATGCGCAACTGTTGAAGCCTTCTGACCGATAGCAACATAAATACAAATTACGTTTTTGCCTTTCTGATTAATTATTGTATCAATTGCAATGGCTGTTTTGCCAGTTTGTCTGTCGCCGATAATAAGTTCACGCTGTCCTCTGCCGATAGGAGTAAGAGCATCAATAGCAGTAAGCCCAGTTTGAAGCGGTTGGTGTACCGAGCGTCTTGTTACAATTCCCGGAGCAACTCTTTCAATCGGTCTTGTTTTGTCATAAGAGTATTCCCCTTTGCCGTCAATTGCTTTACCTGTCGGGTCTACAATTCTTCCGATTAAAGACTCTCCGACAGGAACGGATGCGATATCTCCTGTCGTTTTAACAACGGTACCTTCTTTTATTGAGGTATAATCCCCTAAAATAACGATACCGACGTTATCATCTTCAAGGTTCATTGCAATGCCTAAAGTCGCATTTCCGTCTTCAAAACGTACAAGCTCGTTTGCCATAGCATTACGAAGCCCGTAAACTCTTGCTATGCCGTCACCGACTTCAAGTACGGTTCCCGTATTTGAAATCTCTGTTTGTAATTCGTAGTTTTCAATTTTGCTTTTGATGATTGAACTTATTTCATCCGGTTGTATTAAAGCCATTTTTTGCTCCTATTTCATTATTTTACTTAATTTATCAATCTTATTTTTTAAACTTGAATCTATAACCAAATCTCCGATTTTGAATATCAGACCGCCAATAATATCCGGCGATACAGCCCATACAGGACTTATTTGCTTATGCAGTTTTTCTTCAAGGTTTTTTATTATTGCGGATTTGAACTTGTCATCTAAATCAACTGCTGATATTATTTCAACTGTCCTGATTCCTGATTTTTCAGCGGATATATCTTTGTAAGTTTCTGTTATTTGGTCCAAAATACTGAGCCTGTTTTTTTCTGTTAATACCAGAAGGAATTTTAGTATATCATCGCTTATTTTATCTTTAAAAATTGCTTTAAGAATTTCACTTTTTTTTGAATATCCTATTGCCGAATTAGCTATAATAGCCTGCAAATCGGATGACGATTCAATAACCAAAGCAATCTGATTTAATTCGGAAATAATCGCAGAAGAATCAAGATTTAATTCAGAAAGAGCTTTTGCATAAATTTTTGCAGGTTGGGTAACTACTATACTCATAATGTCACCTCATCAAGTTCATTAATAGCTTCTTCTATAAATTTGTCATGAAGTTTCGGATTATAGTTTAATTCCGCAATAACATATTCTTTTGCTGTTTCTACCGCCTTTTGTCCGAGTATTGATGTAAGATTTGTCTTAAGTTGTTTACTTTCCGCTTCCACAATATTACGGGCATTTGTGTTAATGGCATTGATTTTTACTTCCGTATCTTCAATAACGCCTTTTGTAAGAGATTTAAGTTTATTTTCGGCATTGGCGGTTATAGTTTGAAGTTCTGACGGAATTTTTGAATACTCAATGTTTGCATTGTCAAGTGATTTTAGTGCATCTTGTTTTGCTTTTTGAGAGTTTTCTATTGCTTCAATAACTTTGTTCTTCATATTTGCAAGCATTTTACTTACATCAGCCTTTTTGGCTATGAAAATTAAGATTGCCATAAACAAAAGGAAGTTAAAAGTATTTGTTTTTAATATTAAGTTGAATATTTGCGTAAAATTATCCATTTGAAGTCCTTCCAAACAGTTTATCCTTAATCATATCCGCATAGCGATAAATATTTTCGGATAATTCATTTTCAATAGCAGAAGCTGATTGACTGAGCTCCTTTTTTTGTTCTGAAATATATTCAAGACTTTTGGATTTCTCGTCTTTAAGCTTTTGTGTGCTGTTATCGTATTCCTGTTTGAGTTTTTTATCTACTGCAACTTTTGCTTTCGACTTAGCTTCGGCAATAGTTTGGGTTTTCTTTTCTAGTATTGATTTTGCCTCGCTGTTTGCGCCGTCAGCTGTTTGATAGTTATTTTCAATAAGCTTTTGTCTTTCTTCAACTGCTTTTTCAAGCGGAGAGTAAAGTATCGCATTCATAATCAGTACAAATGCAATAAAGCTTATTATTGTTACTATAAAAGTTGCGTTAAATTCCATTATGCTATCCTATCATACCTACAAGTTTTAAACCGATAACCAAAGCATAAATTGCGCAGGCTTCTGACATAGCCGCACCGATTAAAAAGAAAATCAATGCTTTACCTGCAATTTCAGGTTGTCTTGACATAGCTTCCATCAAACCCTTAGTTGCAATACCGATACCGAACCCTGCACCGATAGCACCAAAACCGATAGCTATACCACCGCCGAGTTGTCCTAATTCTGTAACTGCCATAATTTTCCTCCTTTATTTATTATATTTATTCTTCCTCTATTGCTGTTGTAATATATACCATTGTAAGCATTGCAAATACTAATGCCTGAACACAAGCTACCAATACTTCAAAGAACATAAACGGTAAAGGCAGAAAATATGCACATATTCCTACCATTGCCGAAATAAGTATTTCGCCCGCAAGAATGTTCCCAAAAAGTCGGAGTGCGAGTGTTAATGGTCTTGTAAACATTTCTAATATATCAATCAAACATATAATTATGCTTATCGGTGATAAGTCTTTCAGTAAAAATTTTATCTTTTTCTTTTTAAATCCGACAAAAATGTAATAAACTAGAACAATAATTGCAAGTGCCGCCGTTACGTTTATGTCGTTTGTCGGAGATGCCAGTTCCCCGTTTTTCAGTTGTAAAACCTTAAACGGAATCTGTCCCATCAAATTCCCGACAATGATAAAGAAAAATAAAGAAGCAATAAGCGGGATATGTTTTCTGCCTTCTTTTCCCATAAGTGAATCCGACATTCCCCAGAAAAATCCGAGTATATTTTCAAATGCTATTTGCAATTTTGACGGGAAAACAGACACCTTTCTTGTAGCAAAAAAGGCTACAAGTATCAATGAAAGCATGGCAAGCCACATTGTAATGATTGTATCAACATTAAAGCTTAATTTATAACCGAATAGTGTTAAGGTATAAATCCAATGCTCCATATCTCTCCCCTTTTATGTTTTCATTGTATCATCTAAATCAAAAATCGCAAACTGTAAATTATACTTTTTTATTAAGAATTATTAATAAAGTATATAATAAATAGCAATATGTAATAAAAAAAATTGTTTATAAAATTGTGTGTAGTTTATCTTAATGTGTAAAGGAGTAAAATATGGGTTTAGGTATATCATCAATTTGCAGATATCTTGGCAAAAGAACTCAGGTAAAAATTGACAAGTTATTTGACAGAGCTCTGGAATCGAAATCATTTCAAAAATGGGTTGAATGCGCAAGTGATCCTAAATATCATGAGTGGCAAAGAATTAATGACCCGTTCAGCGGGAATATATTAGATAAATATATGTAATAAGTTTTATTAAACAGTTTAGAGGAACACATTATTTATAATGTGTTCTTTTTTTATACGCTGTTATTTTTTTTTTGTTGTATAATTAAGCTAATCGATTTTTTTTGATTAGAGGATATCATGAAAGTTATAAGACTAGAGGAGACCGATTCAACAAACAGCTATGCAAAATCCCGCATATCGGATTTTGATAATTTAACTGTTATACATGTCCTCAGACAAACAAAAGGGCGTGGCAGATTAAATCGTCTTTGGGTTGATTTGGGAGAAAATAATTTGTTCTTTTCGCTGGTCTTAAAGCCCTCAGTTAGTTTTAATCAGTGTTATGCAAATATTACTCAATATGCGTCGGTTATTTTATGCAGAATTATAGAAAAATATGGTATAAAACCTATGATAAAATGGCCAAATGATGTAATGATTGACGGCAAAAGAAAAATATCGGGAATATTATCAGAAACAGTTTTTGAGGGTAAAGAACTAAAAGGTATCGTTGTCGGAATCGGCGTTAATCTTAATTCCGATAAAGAATCTGTATCAAAAATTCCTGACAGATTGGTTACGGCTCTTAATATTGAAACAGGGCAAAATATCGATATGTATGAATTTTTGCAACAATTTCTTGATGAATTTTCTAATTATTACAGTGAATTTTTGAAATCAGGATTTGAATATATTTGTGATGAATATGTAAAAAGAAATTGCTTTTTTAATAAAGAATTAAATGTTCAGGTTTTGAACGACAAATTGAGCGGGGTTGCAAAGGGCTTAACTTCATCGGGAGAACTGATTTTGCAAACCGAAAATAAAGATTTAGTACTTACAATAGGAGATATATTATGAATAATTTAGAAAACGGGCTTGCATTGCTTGTTATCGGAATGGGAGTGGTTTTGGCATTCCTTACATTGCTGATATTTTGTATGGCTTTAATGTCAAAAGTTGTCGGATGGTTGAATAAACTCTTTCCTGAAGCTACGGAAGAAATTGTATCAGTGGCTAAAAAAGCAGCTGCAAATGTTGAAGAAGCTATTGCTGTTGCTATTGCGGCAATTATGGCAAAAAGAGGTCAATAATTATCGCTTAAATTTGAAATATAGATAAAATGAAAGGATATATATATGAGTAAAAAACTTATTAAAGTAATGGATACCTCATTCAGAGACGGTTTCCAGTCCGTGTACGGAGCAAGAGTTTTTGTAGATGACTTTCTCCCTGCACTAAAATCCGCAGTAAATGCAGGTTTAAAACACTTTGAAGTTGCAGGCGGAGCAAGATTTCAATCTCCGATTTTCTATTGCAACGAAAATGCTTTTGAAACAATGGACAAAATCAGAGAGGCTGTCGGACCTGATATTAACCTTCAATCTCTTTCAAGAGGTGTAAATGTAGTAGGTCTTGATTCTCAGCCAAGAGATGTCATTGATTTACACGCAAAAATGTTTGCAAAGCACGGAGTTACAACAGTTCGTAACTTTGATGCTTTGAATGATGTAAACAATCTTTTGTATTCAAGTCAGTGTATCAAAAAACACGGTTTAAGACATGAAGTTACAATTACAATGATGGAATTGCCTATCGGTTGTCAAGGTGCGCATGATGTTGAATTTTACGAAAGAGTATTACGCAATATTTTAGATGCAGGAATTGAATTCGATTCACTTGCATTTAAAGATGCATCAGGCACGTCTGCACCGAGAAAAGTTTTTGAAACGGTAAAAAGAACAAGAGAAATCTTAGGTGCGGATGCCGATATCAGATTCCATTCTCACGAAACGGCAGGTACAGGTTTAGCAGCATACTTAGCGGCATTAGAAGGCGGTGCAAATTGTATAGACTTATCAATGAAACCTGTTTCGGGCGGTACTGCTCAGCCTGATATTGTTTCTATGTGGCATGCACTTAAAGGTACTGATTATGATTTAGGTATAGATGTTGAAAAAATTCTTGAAACGGAAGAAATTTTCAAAGAATGTATGAAAGATTACTTCCTCCCGCCTGAAGCTATGGCAACTAATCCGATGATTATTCAGTCTCCGCTTCCCGGGGGTGCTTTGACGGCTAATACTCAAATGCTTCGTGATAACAATTTGATGGATAAATATCCTGAAGTTGTTGCTGCGATGAAAGAAGTTGTAGAAAAAGGCGGTTTTGGTACATCAGTTACCCCTGTTTCACAATTCTATTTTCAACAGGCGTTTAACAATGTTATGTTTGGTAAATGGAAGAAAATTGCCGAGGGATACGGCAAAATGGTTCTGGGGTATTTCGGCAAGACTCCTTGCGAACCTGATGGTGAGGTTGTAAAAATCGCTCATGAACAATTAGGTTTAGAACCGACGACTGAAACTGTTGTTGATTTGAATGATAAAGACCCGAATAAAGGACTTGAAGCTGCTAAAAAACGCCTTGAAGATGCCGGACTTACTGTTAATGATGAAAACTTATTTATATCAGCAGCCTGCAAAGAGAAAGGTATTTTGTTCCTGCAGGGCAAAGGTACTATCGGTGTTCGTAAAAACGAAAAAACATCAGAACCTAAGACATCTGACGGAAATGATACAAACGGTTACACCGTAACAGTAAACGGTAAAAAATACGCTATCGCACTTGAAGGCGATAAAGCAACCGTAAACGGAAAATTGTATGACTTCTCCGTAAAAGAAGGACTTGAAGCAAAGGCAGTAAGCGGAGACGGAACTCCTGTTAAAGCTGCACTTCCGGGGAACGTTTTGAAAGTTCTTGTATCAGAAGGCGATACAATTTCGGAAGGAGATGTTATTGCGGTTGTTGAAGCTATGAAGATGGAAACTGAAATCAAATCTCCTGTTTCAGGTACCGTAAAATCTGTTGAAATTGAAGTCGGTAACAAGGTTCAAAACGGACAAGTATTGGTTACAATCGGTTAGGAGGCAATAGATGGAAATTACAGACGGTTTAATAAATCTATGGCAAAACACCGGTATTTATAATCTGATTTTGTCACCTGATCCGAAATTACATGGAGTCGAACAATTCCTTCATGTATTCGGTCATCCGATTATGCTTTTGATATGCTTATTCCTGTTATGGTTGGGTGTCAAAAAGCAGTATGAACCTTTACTTATGGTTCCTATCGCATTTGGCGGTATTTTATCAAATATTGCTTTCTTAGATCCGAATGAGGCCATTGCAGGCCCGAACGGATTTTTGGGAATAATATTTGCTTTTGGTATTGATAAAGGCTTGTTTCCGTTGATAATCTTTATGGGTGTCGGTGCAATGACAGATTTTGGACCGCTTATTGCAAACCCTAAAACTGCATTATTAGGCGGAGCTGCTCAATTCGGTATCTTTGGAGCGTTGCTTATGGCATTGTGTCTTTTTGGATTTACACTGCCTCAGGCAGGTGCTATCGGTATTATTGGCGGTGCTGACGGCCCGACTTCAATTTATGTAACACGCTCTCTTGCTCCTGAACTCTTAGGTGCAATCGCTGTTGCAGCTTATTCATATATGGCATTGGTTCCTGTTATTCAGCCGCCTATTATGAAATTATTTACGACAAAAGAAGAACGTGTCATTCAGATGGAGCAATTAAGACCTGTATCTAAAAGAGAAAAAATTGTTTTTCCTCTGATTGTATTGTTTATGTGTATAATTCTGTTACCGTCGGCTTGTCCTTTAGTCGGGGCTTTCACTTTCGGTAATTTATGCAAAGAATGCGGTGTTGTAGAAAGATTATCGGAAACTATGCAAAACGCATTAATCAATATAGTTACTATATTTTTAGGTTTAACCGTTGGTTCTAAACTTTCAGCAGATCATTTCTTAACGGTTCAGACATTATTCATACTTGTACTTGGTATTATTGCATTTTCCTTTGCAACCGGTGCAGGTGTTTTAATGGCAAAACTGATGAATCTATGCGAAATTATTGCCGCAAGAATCGGAAAGCGTGAACCAAAACTTATCAACCCGTTAATCGGTTCGGCAGGGGTTTCTGCTGTTCCTATGGCAGCAAGAGTATCAAACAAAGTCGGTTTGGAATACAACTCTCAAAACTATTTGTTGATGCACGCTATGGGGCCTAATGTTTCAGGCGTAATCGGTTCGGCTGTTGCTGCAGGTATTTTGCTTGCACTTTGTAAATAATAACTAAATTAATAAATAAAAGGAGGGTAAAAACCCTCCTTTTTTATTTTTCGTTTAATCTGAAAACATCATGTTCGACTTTTGGCTCTATCGCTGTTGCGTCAAAATATCTTGTTTCTTCTGTTCCTTTTTCCCAGAATGATTTTTTATTCATAACTTTTTTTATAAGGTCAATAAAACAAGTTCTGTCTTCAGGAGTTATTATTTCACTATTATGAAGCAATTTTGCTTCGCTGGCTCCGGTAATTCCGTTTTTTGCAACAAGATAATCTCTGTTTTTAAGATTCTTTATGTTTATTGATACTATTGAATCAGGATGAATTTCGCTAAACTTATCTAAAGTATCAAATGTTGAACGACTGTTTGCCATAAAGGATGATTTAACGAATTTTTCTATCTTTTCATTGCCTATTATTATTTTAGCGCCAAAGTTCGGGTTGTTATTTACTCTGCTTATTTCCATTTTTATCTCCTATTTTGGGTATTAAACCTTATAAAAAATAATTTTGCTATAAAATCACGGTTAATTTAATGAAATATTACGAAAACTTAACATCCTAAATATCTCTAAAACCCCCTGTTTACCGTGTTTTCTTGTCATATATTACAATATGTTAAGCAAAAAGATTATAAATATTAAAGTTCTGAGCTTAATATGCCGTCATGCATAATAACGAACAAGCACATCACGAAAGGAAATGATGCCATGGGAATGTCAGCATCTCAAGCTCGCTTCTTGAGCTTAACAGCAAGAAAGAATAACGTCGAATTTGAAGGACAGCAGATAAACCAGCAAAGAACCTGTCTGTCAAACGAATCTGCATCATATTACAGCGAATTATGTAATATGTCGGTTCCGACACCGCCATCAATAGACGATTATACGAAAGTAACATACTCTTTCAGTGATGGTGCTATGACAAATACAATTATGTCAATTCTTCCTGACAAGGATGATAAAACGAAATATAATATAAGCTATGTTGAATCTTGGCAGGATGATTATGCAATTGTTCCAAGCGCATCATCAATGGTTCAAAAAAATGCAGACGGCACCGAGTTTTCAATTGGCGGTCAAAAATTAAGAACTTTGGGTACCGCACCTTCAGAAAAAGTTGATGAATATTATGATTCTTTGACAGATGATCAAAAAGCAAAATTTATAGAAACTGAAAAATATTATTTATCAATGTTGCAAGATAAATATGGTTCAACTGAAACTTTCCAGGTACGTTATGTAAAGAATACGACAACAGGAAGTTACGAACCACAATTCTTTGCAGATGCAGAAGTTAAAAATGCATCTAAATATAACACAAAAAATCTTGCAAGTGTTCCTTGCTACGCATTAGGTTCTGTTACTCAATCAAGAGAAGTTTTGGGTCAGTCAGGACGTATTGAAAAAGATTCTTCAGGCAGATATGTTGCAATAACTTTGGAATTAAAAGATGGTAATGACAAGACAGTTGAAAGAACATACAATCTTACAACAACCACAACAACCGATGAAGGCGCATACAACGACGCTATGAATCAGTACACTTATAAACAGCACGAATATGAACACAGAATACAAGAAATCAACTCTAAACTTGAAATTATCCAACAGCAGGATAAACAGTTAGAATTGAAATTGAAGCAACTTGATACAGAAGAAAATGCGATATCAACAGAATTGGATGCTGTTAAAAAAGTTATCTCCAAAAACGTTGATTCTTCATTCAAAACATTTGGCTAATGGATAAAATTAGTATATTTAAGAGTATTTACCAAAAAGAACACCGTAAATGGTGTTCTTTTTATTTATACCATACTTTAAAGTTATCTATCTGAGAATACATATCATCATAATCACCTTTAAACCTTATACATCTGTCGTCTATATAGAGATAAGCAGGCTCTTTAACATTTGTAACTCCGCATACACAGTCAATTGTATTTAAAATAAGCCATTCATTGACTTTATTTTGAGGTCTTGTCGTAAATATTTTTATAACAAATTTTTCAGATAATTTAACCAAAAACTCTTTAGCACCCTGTTTAATTTCAGGTAAATGCTGGTCATCATAATTGCCCTTATACTCATTCAATACTCCGTCAAAATCTATCATTATTGTCTTTTTCACTAAGCGTTCCTCTTATAATTAAACTTCATATTAATAATTTACCATATTGATTTATATAATATAATCACCCGATTGGATATTATTGCTTAATAATCTTGATATTCCCTTAAAAATGTGTTATATAGTAGTCATAGGGATTGTGTAATGAATGAAACTTTAACGGTAATTGTATCTGAGGAGTACTCAACACAAGAAATTTTAAAGCTTTATTGTGCTGAATTTGAGGGTGTTGAAGTTCAGGTTTGTAACGATTCTCAAAAAATTATTTCTCTTGCCGAAAACAATAAAGTTGCGTTAATTATAGATTTTTCACAAAATTTTAAAGAAAAAATCGAGCTTGTTACAAAAATACTTAAAACCAATCCTGAATGCAAAGTATTAGGGCTTTGTGACAGTCCGTCCATTGCTCTGGTTATTGATATAATGAAAGCGGGAGTAAAAGAATTTTTGCCTATTCCTGTGATAAAAAAGGAATTTAGCGAAGCTTTTACAAATTTGATTAAAGAAAATGAACCTGTTGCCAAGTCAAAGTGTAAAATTATTTCTGTTTTTTCAAATAAAGGCGGAATAGGAAAAACATCTATTGCCACAAATCTCGCACTTGAGCTTGCAAAAATTACGGGCGAAAATGTTGCACTTATAGATTTGAATTTTCAAACGGGTGACATTACGACTTTTCTTGATTTAAAGCCGTCGTTTAATATATCTTATATGCTTGAAAATATTGACAAAATTAACGACACATTCTTGTTAAGTACACTTGAAAGATACAAAAGAACAGGTCTGTATGTACTTGCTGATCCTCCTTATTTCAAACTTGCCGATAATATAAAACCTCAGCAGATTACAAAACTGTTTGAAACCCTTAAAAACACTTTTTCATATATAATTGTGGATGCAGAATCAGGATTTGACGGTAAAAATATAGCCGCTTTAGACAATTCTGATATGATTTTGCTTGTTACGGTCGCAAATTTGCCTGCTTTGAGAAATACCCAAAGATGCCTTGAATTATTTGACAAACTGGGTTATGACAGAGAGAAATCAAAAATTGTTATTAACAGATTTATGGAAAATGATGAAATTAAAGAAGATGACGTTGAAAAAGTACTTTCCAAAGATATTTTTTGGAAAGTTCCCAACAATTACTTTGCAATTATGTCTGCCATAAATAAAGGAATACCCGTTACCGAAATAAATTCATCAACTAATGTTGCCCAAAGTTACAGAGAGCTTGCAAAATTCATTTCTGATAATGTTTATATGATTGGAATGAAAGAAAGATTTGAAAATTTAATTGAAAATGTAAAAGGAGAATAAATGAGTATAGCAGAAAAGTTTAGAAAAACACTTTCAACAAGAGATATTTTTGCTCAAAGCAAATCAGAATCCGACAATGACTCAGCAACAGCCCCCATTGAAATTGATGCGGATATTCCGACATTAACTATTACACAAGAACCAAGAACAAATAAATTTACTGATTTAACTAATGAAACTTTGCAAAAAATTCATAATACCCCATTTTGGGAAGAATATTCAATGCAGGAGCAGGAAAAGATGATAAGCAAATACTTTGATGCAAAAGTACGCCGTTCACCTTATGCCTCGGTTAAATACAGTCTTGTAGATAAACTGAGTTTCATTGAGGATGTGTTAAAATCGTCTCAGGTAAAATAAATTTAGAATATGGAACACAGATTATTCAAATTATCATCAAAATATAACCCCGCAGGAGATCAGCCTAAAGCAATTGAACAGCTTGTTGAAGGTATCAATAAAGGCTATGATACCCAGACTTTGCTTGGGATTACGGGCTCGGGAAAAACCTTTACGATTGCAAATGTTATAGAAAAAGTTCAGCGTCCGACTTTGATAATTGCACATAACAAAACGCTTGCAGCACAGTTATATAACGAGTTTAAAGAGCTTTTTCCGGATAATGCGGTTGAATATTTTATAAGTTATTATGACTACTATCAGCCTGAAGCATATATTCCCAGAACAGATACATATATAGAAAAATCATCAAGTATAAACGAAGAAATAGACCGCTTGCGTCATAACACAACCCGCAGTCTTTATGAAAGAGATGATGTAATTGTTGTTTCATCAGTCAGTTGTATTTACGGTTTAGGTGTGCCTGAAAATTATTTTAAAGGTACGATTACGCTTCATGTCGGAGATGAAATTGACAGGGATGAATTATTAAAATATCTCGTTGAAATAAGATATGAGCGTAACGATATCGAGCTTAAATATTCAACTTTCAGGGTCAGGGGCGATATTGTAGAAATTATGCCGCCTTATGAAAAAATTGTCACAAGACTTTATTTCTTTGGGGATGAAATAGAAAAAATTGTAAAAATTGACAATGTTTCCGGCGAAATTGTTGATACCCCCAATGAGCTTGTTATTTATCCTGCGGTTCACTATATAACTGACGATGAAGATCAGGAAGAAACAATAAAGCTAATTAGAAAAGAGTTGTCCGACAGACTTGTTGAGTTGAATGATGAAAACAAACTTGTTGAAGCGCAAAGGCTTGAGCAGCGTGTAAAATACGATATTGAAATGATAAAAGAAATGGGTTACTGTTCAGGGATAGAAAATTATTCAAGAATATTAGAGCGCAGAGCTCCGGGGACTCCTCCGGCTACATTACTTGAATATTTTCCTGAAAACTTTCTGACAATAGTGGATGAATCTCACGAAACACTCCCCCAGATTAAAGGAATGAGTAATGGGGATGCTGCACGCAAACAGGTGCTTGTAGATTACGGGTTTCGTCTGCCTTGTGCAAAAGATAACAGACCGCTTAAGAATGATGAGTTTTTTGACAGAGTAGGACAAAAAATCTATATTTCTGCAACCCCTGCCGAATTTGAAAAACAAACCTCATCACAAATTGTAGAGCAAATAATTCGTCCGACAGGACTTCTAGACCCTAAAATATCCGTTCGTCCGATTGATTCTCAAATTCCTGATTTGAAAAACGAAATATCAAAACGTGTTGAAAAGAACGAAAGAATACTTATTACTACTCTTACAAAGCGAATGGCAGAAGATTTAACAGACTTTTTTCTCCAAGACGGTATCAGGGTTCGATATTTACATTCGGAAATTAAATCTATTGAACGTGTTGAAATTTTAAGAGATTTAAGACTTGGTGAATTTGATGTTTTAATTGGTGTAAATTTACTCAGAGAAGGGCTTGACATTCCTGAAGTTTCACTGGTGGCGATAATGGATGCCGATAAGGAGGGATTTTTACGTTCGGAAACAAGCTTAATACAGACAGTAGGCAGAGCTGCAAGAAATTCTTGCGGTGAGGTTATTATGTATGCCGATAAGGTTACGGACTCTATGAGGAACGCTATTAAAGAAACCGAAAGGCGCAGAAACATCCAAATTGAATACAATAAAAAATACGGAATTATTCCTCAAACCATTAAAAAACCGATTGAAAATAATTTGTTATCACTTATTGCAAGTTATCGAAACTTTGAAGATGTTGTTGCTGAAGAAATGGTAGAGCTTGGTGTTGAGAAAAAAGATTTGCCAAAACTTATTTCAAAACTTGAAAAAGACATGCATAAAGCAGCCAAAATACTTGATTTTGAACGGGCTGCACAAATAAGAGATCAGCTTAAAAAACTCAGAGAAATGGTTAAAAATTAGTTCTCATCAAAATCAACGTATTCGTAATTTTGAGTATTATTCTGAACATTTCCACTCATATTAACAGGTTGTGATTGTATTGAGCTGTTTATAACCGTTGTAAAATCAGATAAATTATTTATGTTGTAAAAATGACCGCCTGTTGTTGTTGATAGACAAGACAGAGAATTTGAATACGAAGAAACAAGTACAACATCAATATGAACGTCATTTCTTTTTGTCATTAGTCTACGTGCGAATTCACAAGGATCCCCTCCGCAATTTTCGCCGCCGTCTGTTATAAGAACGATTTTTTTAGGTGTTGATACATCAAAATTGGCAAAATCCTGATATACAGCTCTGTCAAGAGCGTAGACCATAGGTGTAGCTCCACCGATATCAACTGAATTCATACCGTTTATAATAGCAGATGCGTTGGCACTGTATATTGCTGCGACCTGCTTTGTTGCAGCACATACGCCTGAACTTGAACCGACAGGATTTGGCTGTGTTACAACTTTAATTTTATTCCCTGATTTTATAATTTTGCTTACTTCCTGTATTTTTGCACCAAAAGACGGGTTATTACCGTAGTTATCATGTCCGAATACTCTAAACCCGAGTTTTGTTGATGACGGAATTTGGGCAACAATTGCTCTCATACTTCTTTTTGCAACATCAATCCAGTTTTTCATACTGCCGGAATAGTCCATAACAATTTCAACAATAGGAGTAGCGTTTTGATTAACCGTATTTTGCTGAATATAACTCGGTGCCATATATGTATTGATATAGTTTTGATTTATAACATTTCCCTGCGAAGCCTGAACTGTTCCGACAGATGACTTTACAACTCCCGATGAATTAACTTTGTATTTTGCGGCAAATGCGCTGCCTGTTGTCAAAGTTGCCAATAATAACAAAACTAATATCTTTTTCATATAAATTAACCTCATTTTCTATAAATATAGCATAAAAATTCTTTTGTCTGTAAATATTTGTAAAAATAAAGTATTATCACTCACTCTTAGTGCAAAATTTAATATTTACGGTTTTTATTTGTAGTGCAAAAAAAGGAATAGTTATGTTAATCAATTCAATTACCCCCTTTAATCTTTCTCATAATATTAACGATAAAAAAGCTAACAATGTTCAAAATCATGGTGTGTTAAAGCCGTTGGAGTGTGATACGGTATCTTTCAGCGGTAAAATTCCAAAGAACGCAAATACATTTTTTATGGATGCGTTAGGAAGAAGTTATGATACATCCGAAGCAAAATTTATATCAATGGCTAGAGATTATCATATCGCATTAAAAAAGGTATCGGAAAGATTAAAAGCTTACGGTTTTTTTTATGATGAAGGATATAACAGCGGAAATACCGTTAAGAAAAAACATTCTGTAATCCAGAAATATGAACGTCAGGGCGGGGCGCAAGACATTATAAGAGGTACTGTGTACTGGCAAGATCAACAAGATATTTCAGCTTTTAAAAAATTTATAGACGAAATGAAAAAAGAGGGATATGATATTCTTCCTCAACGCAGGGTAAATCCCGAAACTGGCGATTTTATCCGTAATGAAAGAGGAACAATAATAAAATTCCCTGATTTGGAAATCAGACAAAATGGAATAAAAGAAGAAGATTTATCTATTCTTGGTGAATTTTTGCAAAGAGCGGAAATATCAAGACCAAGAGAATCAGGCTATGCGGACTGGCAGATGAGATTTGTCAGCGCCAAGGAATCCGGAAACAAAGAAAATAAACAAGCGCTTGAACTTATTTTTAAATATGGTCCAAAATATGCGGAAGCAAATGATATTGAACATAAATATGTGTATGAAATATCAAGAAAATTCAAACTTCTTCACATTGACCTTAACCCCGAACACCATCCGAAAAATTCTGCAGGGGAAAAAGTTACCCAAAATATTAAGCAAATAAATAAAAGACTTGTGCAGTTTATTTCTCAACCGTTATTTACAAATGCTTATAATGCGGATTTAAAAATAAAAGACGCCGAAAAAATTCCTGTTGAAATAAGTAAAGGATATTCGAATCTTTTATCCGGTTATATGGATAGCATAATAAGACTTATGCCAAAATATTATCAGGAATTTAGCAAAGGACTTTTGTCAGAAGAACAAGTTGTCGGTGCTATTAAAAATTCACCCGAATATCAAATTCGTTTTAATAAAGAGATTACTCCAAGAGAAATAAAAGAAAAACGTGCTGAACTTCGTGACCTTGTAACATCATGGAAAGAGGCAGATATGCAGGAACTTGGCTCAATAAAAACAGATCTTAAAACTACCATAGAAAAATTTGGTGAAAAATAGTTTAAGAGAATTATATAATTCTCTTATAACAAATTAATCTGTAAAGTTGTCATACTGTTCGATAGCGAAGTATCACATTAAAATTTTATAGATTCTTCGGCTAAAGCCTCAGAATGACGTTTGTTTATAGAATTTCACAGTTTCATTGTATATAATTACAAAGTTTTAAACTTTTATTATTGCAACATTTTCGATATGGTATGTGTGACTAAACATATCGAATGGCTGAATTGAGAGAATCTTGCAGCCTTTTTTTCCTTCGAGATATTTCAAATCTCTTGCAAGCGTTGCAGGATTACAAGAAACATATATTATTGTGTCATCAGACAGCCTGACTGCTTCGTTTAAAGACAGGACAGAGCATCCTTTTCTTGGCGGGTCTAAGATTATAACGTCAAATTTCCGTTTTTCTTGCTTAAAATATTTTGCGGCATCTCCGCCGTATATTTCTATATTATTAACATTATTTTCTTTTGCAGTCAGTTTTGCAAGTTCAACTGAATCTGCATTTTCTTCTATGGTTACAACTTTTGAGCAAACATCACTTACGCATATTCCAAAAGCTGATATCCCCGCATAAGCATCCAATACAAGCGGATTTTTAAAATTATTATTTATATAATCTTTTACATAGCCGAAAATATTTTCAGCACTTTCGGGATTAACCTGAAAAAATGTATTTGCGCCGATTTTGAAAGTTTTATTTAGTAATTTTTCTTCTATATATTCTTCACCTGCGACGCAAACAGTTTGTTTCCCTAAAATTATATTGTTCTTTTTATCATTGAAATTTATACAAATACCGCAAATTTGTGTAAACACATTATATATGGCTTTGCCAAAATTTGTATAATCGGCAGTAAGTTTATGATTATTCATCACAAGAGTGACAAGTACTTTGGAGTTTTCTGTGCTGACTCTGTAAACAATATGTCTCAAATCGCCCATTCCTGATTTTTCATCATAAGCGCAAATATTGTAATTTTTTGCATTTTCTCTTATAAATTCAGTTATTTGGTCGCATATTTCAGGTTGGATAGGACAATATTTTATATTGATAATATCGTGGGTACCTGATTTGTAATACCCTGCAAGAATTCTTTTTGAATTTTTTGTCTGAGATACAGGATATTGAATTTTATGTCTGTAAGCCTTAGTTACAGGCGAAGGAATTGCCTTTGGAATATCAATATCAAGATTTCCGATTGAGTGCATTGCATCTTTAACTATTTCACGTTTTATTTCAAGCTGGTATTCGTAATCAATAAATTGAAGCTGACATGCTCCGCAAATCTTTTGCATAGGACAAAACGGCTTAACACGGTGGGGGGATGGTTCAAGAATTTCTATTATATCTGCATTCGTATAACTTTTATTCACTTTTGTTATTTTAATTCTGGCTTTGTCCTGCGGGCAGGAATTGTTTACAAATACAACAAAGTTATTAACTTTAGCCAATCCCAAGCCTAAATTCGTAAGTTTTTCTATTTTTACATCATAAACTTCACCAATATTCATAAAATGATTTTAACACGAAATATTAACAATTTTAATTTAGTGTGTTATCATATTCATGTTAGATTTTACAGGGGTATTTATGAGAAGAATTTTTATTTTACTGTTGTTTATTGTTCCGCTTGTGACAGGATGTGTAAACGTTAATACAAATTTGTCGATAAACAATAACAAATCGGCAGAGTTAAATGTCGTTCTTGCAACAACAAAAGATACCCCGCTGCTTGAAAATATTTCAGTAAAAGAAAATTATCCGCAATTCTTTGATAATACCTTTAAAATAACCGATAAATCGGACAAAGACGGAATTAATATAACTGCAGAAAAATCAGTAAAAAACCTTTTCAAAGAAGATATTGATTTAACATCCTTAGGTTTTAGATCAAACCTTGAATCAGGCAAATTTGTTGAAGTTAAACATAATTTCTTTGTTACCTCATACAATGTAAATATGACCTATGATATTTCAAAACAGGCAAAACGTGTAAAATTGATAAAAGAAATTAAAAAATTTGATGATAAAGACAGTGTATTAAAACCAGAGTATTTGCAAAAATATGCCGACAAATCAGAACTTGTTTCAAACAGTGACATAGGCAGAGCAGATTTTATCCAAAACTATGAAAGTAACGAAATAACTCAACAGGAATCAAAGGCTAAGCCTCAAAAGGAAGAAGCCACAGAACCTGAAAAACTGTTTAACCTTGAGGATTTAAAATCAACGTTTACAATTTCTCTGCCTACGTTTGCATCTTACAATAACGCTGACAGTGTAAAAGGACATATATATGTATGGCAGATTAAAAAAGATATGCCGACTGATATCAAATTGCAATATGTTGTTTACAGCGGATTTGCGATACTTTTCTTATTTGCTGCAGGAGTAGCGTTTCTTGCTTATATTGCTCGCAGAATAGTCAGACATGATGCCCACAAAAGAATCGGCACAAATAATTAATTTTTGGTTCTTTGTGTAGGAGGTCATGTGAAAGTGTTGTAATTGCAGGTGTAAATATATGCACCGATAATGTGGGCATTATGGTACACTCTTTCAACTTTTTTGACAGATTCTATTATGCACTTGAAGTTAAAAGACTATAATAAATTTGAATATTATAAGATTGAAATTACAATTCAATAATTTTATGCTGTTCAACATTCAAATATCCTTCGGGACAATGGGTTGAACAATAAATTGTTTTGTTGTTTTTAATAAATTCACGAACTCTATCTAAGGTTTCTCTTGCTTTTTCTTTATCTTCATAAACAACAGATAGTTCGTTTGCCAAAAGTGCGGCATCACAATAGGTTACATCCCCTTGGAACATATAGTATTCATCATTTTCTTTATCTTCCAATATTGAAATTGAGTTGCCATTTGTATGTCCTACTGCCTTTATCATAACAAGAGAATCAGTTATTCTTTGTGATTCGGGGAAGTTTTTATATGTTCCGTCTGTAAATTTCACTCTCACAATATTATCGCCTGTTAATTTCATATCGTCTGCTTCACGTTCAGAGATATAAATTTTTGCGTTAGGAAACATTCTGAGTTCCCCTGTATGGTCAGGATGTTTGTGGGTTACAACGATTTTTGTTACATCTTCAATTTTGTATCCTGACGCATCAAATGCTTCTTTGAATGTTGCAACTTTATCACCCATTGATAAAGGCATATTAGGATTTTTACCCATATCCGGTGAATCGTTTGGCATACCCGTATCTGATAAAATAACTTCGTTTCCGTCATCAATTAAAAAATTCTGCAAACTTGAGCCGTATTTAACATCCTCACATTTTTCTTTATCTCTGCTTCCCCCAAAGGCAAAAGCCTGTGTCATAAATCCGCCGTCATAATACTTTAATGGAATAACTTTAATCATCTTTTTCTCCTTCTTTCCATATGTTCAAATTAACTATACTTTTTGAAATATTCTGCAATTTAGCCCTCAACTATATAGGCATTCACTATTTCGCCGTAATAAACCGTATGATAATCATCATTTGTTTTTGTTCCGTCTGATGAAGGCGTGTTTTTATAAAATTTCTCATACAATTCATTTGGAATGTTATTGTGTTCTTGTTCTTGTTGATAGATAACTTTACATTCTAATGTTAAAGGTATCTCTCTAATTGCAGGGGAATTGACTTCAACACCATCGACTGCGGTTAAATTACATTCTCTGAATTTGTCTATATTTTTGCCGTTTCTAAATCCGCAAAAGCCCATAGCTTTTGCAATTTGCGGTGTTCTTTCCATTGGAATTGAAACAGTAAATTCTTTTGTGGCTTCGATTTGTTCATGAGTAAATCTTGAGTGTCTTATGTAAGTTGTAAAAACAAACTTATTCCACTCAATACCGATCTGCCCCCACGCAATAGTCATTGCGTTTAACTTATTCCCGTTTTTAGTATTCACCAAAATTCCTTTTTCAAGCTCAGTCATAATTTTTGGTAAATATTCAATCACATTTATTTTTTTCATTATAACCTCTTTGTTTATTGTTTTTCAAATACAGTTTTGGGCATACCGCAAATAGGACATTTATAATCTGCAGGTTCAGAATCCAGATCTCCGACATATTCAAAACCACAAACCTTGCATACATATACTTTTTGACCTTTATTTTCTTCTAAATTTACACCTGCGTATTTTTCAATAATAGCTTTTGTAACTTCTCCATGATGTTTTTCTTGAAGTGCAAATTCTCTTACCTGTTCAACCGCTTCTTTATCAACCCCTAACTCGGCAAGTTTATCTGCTAACTGATTGACGTTTCCTTCTCCTTTATATTCTGCTTTTGAAAGACCTTGCACCATATCCCAAAATGTTTTCTCATCATACGGATATCGGCCGTTTAGCATTGCATAAAAAGCACCATGGTTTGTTTCTTGATTTCCAAGTTCAATAAATTCTTTGGCAACATCATCAAGCCCGAATTTTTCTTTTGCAACTTTTGCCAGCGCATAATACATCGCACCTCCGACTGCTTCACCTGTTGCTAATTGTGCGATTTGTTTTTCTAATTCCGTTCCTTTTGTTTGTCCAAACATACTCATATTCTCTCCTATCTTTACACTATTTATCCCTTATTGTATTATTATCTTAAACTGATATGCAAAATTCAAGTAGTACGACTAATCATACATAGTATCAAAAAACATACTGTTGAGTTAAAGCAGATTCCCGCAGCATGCACGTCTTGCTCACTGCAAATCGACCCGTTGCTCTGCTGTCTCATACGCCACTCAAAATTTTAGCTCATGCCTTCGGCTTTATCACGAAAGTTTCTCGGACAATAATAAAGGAGTTTTTATGCCAAGACCTAAAAAAGAAAATTCTCAAAATCTGTTATGCCCTGTTAAGTATTTAATAAAGGTTTTGGTCGGGAAATGGAAGTTACCTATTCTTTGTATTTTAGAAAGCGGTGGTACGGTAAGATTTGGTCAAATAAAAAAGAAACTCGGGAATGTAACAAATATAATGCTTTCACAATCATTAAAAGAACTTGAACGTGACGGAATAATTATAAGGCATCAATATAATGAAGTCCCTCCGCATGTAGATTATACAATGACTCAAAAAGGGAAAAACGTGATTCCAGCTCTATCTGTGTTAGGCGATTGGGCTAAAGAATATATGAGAGAAGAAAACATAACTCCTGAATGTGAAGAGTGTTTATCGGATATGAAAAATAGTTGAAAATCTAGATTGCGAATTTTTTAACAAAAACACTTTAATAAAGTCAGAAGTTTGTTGTCTTTAAACTCAAATAAAAAGAACAATAACAAATGTCATTGTTCTTTTTATCGGCGTTAGAAGACATAATTGCTGTGCCTCGCAATAAACGGAACCGTTCACAATTAGCCAAAATATTCATTGTTGGCATAATTGCTCACTTTCGCTTTGCTAATTCCTCTGCTCAGCTTTCTCGAACTTCAAAATGGAATTTCTCGCTATCAAAACTGACCATAAAAAAAGAGGTTCAACAACCTCTTTTTTTATGGTGGGCGTTAGAAGACTCGAACTTCTGACCCTCTCCTTGTAAGGGAGACGCTCTACCAACTGAGCTAAACGCCCTTATCACTATTTATCTTTCGCCTTTTGCAAGATTTATATTAGCAAGAACATATTTTAATGTCAAGCAAATTTATTTGAAACTTTTTTCTTCCAAAATCGTCATATAAAATAAGAAGATGTTGGAGGTTAGTATGGATTATCTCGTAAAAGATTATGAAAAGCTAAATTTAGATGCTGATGATAACAAAATTTTTGATAATGTTGTATTCGAAAATGATATTTTACAAGATTATTTGAAAGACATAGGACATATAAAATTACTAAAACCCGAACAGGAAAAAGAGTTGGGGCGTCTTATAAAAGAACAGAAAGACGATAGCGCAAAAAGAAAACTCGTTCAAGCCAATCTGCGCCTTGTAGTAAATATAGCAAAAAGATACACAGGGCGCGGGATTCTTTTTATGGATTTAGTTCAGGAGGGATCTGTCGGGTTAATGAGGGCAGCTGAGAAATTTGATTATAAAAAGAACTTCAGGTTTTCTACATACGCAACATGGTGGATCAAACAGGCAATTGTTCGGGCTATTTCTAACTATTCCAAAACAATACGCATACCCGTTCACATGAATGATAAAATAAGAAAATACAAAAATGCTGTTGCATATTTTACTGAAAAATACGACAGAAATCCTAATGATGATGAATTATGCGAAATGCTCAAAGTAACGGAAAAACAGTTACTCAAAATCAAACATTCGATTATTCTTGAGCCTGTAAGTCTCGAAACTGCCGTTACTGATGACTTGAATATCGGTGATTTTGTTGAAGATAAATCTCATGTTACTCCTGAAGATTATATTTTATCAAAACAAATCAATTCAAGCGTGCCCGTTTTGCTTGAAAATCTTACTGACAGAGAAAAAGATGTTATAATAAACAGGTTTGGATTAGAGGGTAAAAAACCTAAAACGCTCCTTGAAGTTGGAAATTTGCTCGGATATTCAAAAGAACGTATAAGACAGCTTGAAGATATCGCACTGAAAAAGATGAGATATTTTGGCAAAACAAAACGTTTGCAGGATTATTTATGCAATTAGGGTTATTGTTTTAGCAAAAGTGATTTTGCAAATTCAACAGACTGCTCATTTATTTCACCGCCTGCAAGTTCTGCAATAGCCTTGATTTTATTATCACCTTCAAGAACGAAAACTTCGACTTTTGTTGTATCCTGCTGTGATTTTCTTACATAGAAATGCTTATCTGCTTTAGAAGCTATTATAGGCTGATGAGTAATAACTATTACCTGATGAGATTTTGAAAGTGCAGAAATTTCATCGGCAACACTCTGCGCTGCATGCCCCGAAATTCCCGTATCAATTTCATCAAAAATAACGGTATCAATTTCATCATTCTGTGCAAAAATAGATTTTATAGCAAGCATTACTCTTGAAATTTCACCGCCTGATGCAACTTTTGCCAAAGGTTTTAGGTCTTCAGATACATTTGTTGAAATCATAAATTCAACAGTATCCCCGCCGTCAAAAGATAAATCTTTTTGTTGAATATTAATTTCAAATTTTGCCTTCGGGAGTTCTAATACAGATAATTTATCCTGAATAAGCACAGAAAGCACTTTTGCATAGTTTTTTCTGTTTTCGCTGATATCATTCGATATTTTGGTTAATTCTTGATATAATTTGTCAATTTTTTGAGTTAATTCGTCAATATTTTTGGTTGAATATTCTATTTTTGAAAGCTCATCACTTGCCTGTAAGTATGCGGATAATACAGTTTCAAGTGTTCCGCCGTATTTGCGCTTTAGTTTATCAAGATTAAACAATCTTTCCTGTATATCATTGAGCCTTTGGGTGTCATTATCTAAATTTGAGGAATAATCACGCAGATATGATGCGATTTCTTTTAAATTTTCATAAGTTTGAACAAAATTATCCTTTACTTCATCAAGTTTTGGGTCATAATCGGATGCTTTTGTAATATCAGACCTTATTTTTGCTGCAGCTTCAAGTATAGAACCGTCATCACCATTTATTGCCCAATATGCGCCCGCTGTAAGTTCTTTTAATTTTTCTGCGTTGTTTAGGACATCTAGCTCAGCTTCGAGTTCTGTATCTTCGTTCGAGGATTGAATTTGAGCCTCTTCAATTTCATTTATCTGAAATTTTAAATAATCAATTTGTGACTCGGTTGCATTTGCATTGTTTTTGGCATTCTCAAGCTGCTTTTTTAACTCAGAATATTCACTGTATAAAGATTTATACTTATTAAGCAAGTCGCCATAAAAGTCTTTGGCGTAAGAATCTAAAAGATTTATGTGATACTGAGGCTGCAAAAAGGTGTATGTCTGATGTTGTGAATGTATATCCAAAAACAGATTTTTAAGATTGCGGATGGTTTCCTGATTGACAACAGTTCCATTTATTCTTGCACGAACGGAATTTTGAGTAATTTCTTTGGAGATGACAATTTCAGAACCAAGATTATCAATACCGTTTTCTTCAAAAATTTGTGTTAAATCATGATTGTTATTATCAAGAACAACTTCAATAACAGCTTTTTCTTCTCCTGTTTTTATTACATCTTTCGACACTCTGGAAGAAAACGCAAGGTCAATGGCATTTAGTAATATACTTTTACCCGCACCTGTTTCACCGGTAATAATATTCAGACCGTTGTCAAAATTAGCGCAAAGGTCGTCTATTAGTATATAATTTTTTAGCTTTAGTTGTTTAATCATAATAAATATATCAGATTATAAATTTGCACCGCAGCATTTTTTAAACTTTTTGCCGCTTCCGCAAGGACAAGGGTCATTTCTGCCGATTTTTTGCGTTAAATCTATGTCAGGCTTATTTTCCTCATCCTCAATTATTCCAAGCGTATTTGAAAACGCATTTGAACGGTATAGAACTGTCGTAGAGGACATTATTTTATTGTGTAAATATCTTCTTTTATAAACCTTTAATAAATCTTCTAATGTATAATTTTTACCTAAAACCGCATTGACAATTTCCATAAAGTTTTTATGTTTGTCTGCAACCATCCTTATTAAGTTTGCACTGTATTTATCATTACGCAGGAAGTATTTTATACATTCATCATAGTTAAGAATTTTTGTATAATCTTTTACTTCAAAGATTTTGTTGAATGTGCCGTAGAACGGAACAGCATACAAGCCGAGTTCTTTATCATAGATTATACCCACATCATAAGTTTCGTGATGAGCAGAAAAGCCACCAAGCGAATTTTCTAAGAAATTGTCATAGTTGTTGTTAAATTCTGAAACACTGAAATATTTGTATTCTTCAGGTTCTTGAATTAATTGCTTGTATTCTTCACGTTTTCCTTCTTCTGCAAAATCGTTAAACACACCGATAAGCTCATCCGCGCATTTGTTTGTCGTGATAATTTCTGTTTTCCCGAAGAAATCCATAAATTTTTCATATATATCATCAACATCTTTTTCAATTTCTTTTTGTTTTTCAGGATTATCAAGATAAACAAGCTCGGGGTTTTGGATGATTTTTGCAACTGCAAAGCGGTAAGCATCTGTTTTTCTGGTTGCAGGCAGAACGCCCGAAATTTCAAGTAAATAATAATCTCCGTCAATAGATACGATTCTTGCTATTATGAATGAACCTGCTCCGATACCGCGAAATGCCGTCATTTTCATTAATGAGGTTATCATATAACGTCTTTCATTAACTATATTCAAAAGGTCAAATCCTGTTTTGGTAACTCTTTTGATTTCAAAAACTGATGAAATAGAGTCATGCATAGCATTAATTATTTTTTTTGCTTCTTTTGATAAATTTTTATTGTTTTCAAGATACAGTTCAGGAATACTTTTTAATTCTTCACCCAAATTGCGTTCTAAAATATAACTGAAACACGCAGCCTGAAAAGAAACATTGTTATGTGATTGTTGTCCTATTGTGCGCAGGTATTCATTAAAATCATCTTTTATATCCTGATGCGTTTGAATAAAATCTGCTATATCTCTAATTACACCGTTTATTGAGTCCATACGTTCTTGTATATCCATAGTTCTCCCCTTATTTGTATTCTCGATAATATTTAGAATATAATTAATCAGAAATTTTTTCAAATATATTAAGAAACCGTCTAATCGGTAAGTTTAAAATCTCCGTTTTTCTTAATATGTTCAACTAATCCGCCATCTTCGAGTAATTTTATCATCACAGGCGGAAGCGGTTCAATTTGTATAATAGAACCGTTTGTAATATTTGTAATTACCCCTTTTTCTATATCCAAATCAATTTCGTCTCCGTCATCAATTGAATCAGTATCGCACTCAATTGCCAAAAGACCGATATTTATTGCATTTCTATAAAATATTCTTGCAAAAGATTTTGCTAAAACCGCCCCGACACCCGCTATCTTCATAATTCTTGGTGCGTGTTCTCTTGAGGAACCCAAACCGAAATTATTACCTGCAACTACAAAGTCGCCTTTCTTCATTCTTGAAGCAAAAGTTTCATCTGCATCCTCAAGAACGTGCTTTGCAAATTCATTCAAATCGGAACGTAAGTGATATAAGCGTCCCGGTGCAATGTGGTCAGTTGATATATTATCCCCGAATTTAAAAGATTTTCCCTGCATGATATCTCCTTTTCTTTAATACTACCGCAAAAATAAAAACTATGCTATACTATATTCAAGCGAGGTATGTTATGTATTTTAAGAGAAGATGTAAAATAACTTTTATTGCTCACGGAGCTACAATCTATTCTGAAGAAGGCCGATTTTCCGATTCGGCAAATTACCCTCCGTTGTCAGATTTAGGAGTAGATGAAACCGAAAATGTTGTCAAGTACCTCAAAGCAAGAGCTGTAAAAAATGATGTTATTTATTCATCTCCTGCCCTGAGAACTCAGCAATCGGCTATGCTTATATCAAAATTTTTTAAACAGGATTATGAAACAATCGACAATTTAACTCCACGCAGATGCGGAGGTTGGAACGGTATGACATACTCTGAAATTCTTGAAGAATTTCCCAACGGTATATCTGATATTCTTGATAATCCAGAAAAATTGCTTCCTGAAGGCGGAGAAAGTGCAGTAACTTTTATAAACAGGATTAAAACTGAAATTGATGAACTTGTTAATAACAATGAAGGAAACAGAATCATAATTGTTACTCATCCTGATGTTATTCAGGCAGCTATTTGTGCCGCATTAGATATTCCCGCAGATAAACTGCTCAAAATCTACATAAGAACAGGCAGTATTACACAAATTAGCTATTTTGAAAATTGGGCAAGCCTTGTATATTCAGACCATGTACCGCTGTAATTATCCTGCGGGTGAAAATTTTGTTTTTAATTCTGCTGCGGCATTTTTGAAAAATCTTTTAAAGCTAAACTCTTTAAAAAAGAATTTAACTATTTCCATTCGGCTTGCTTTATCAGGACAATAATTAATTTTTCCCGGGAATGAACCAAATTCATGGCAAATAGGAGGTCTGTGGTCGTAAACACTGCATCTGCAATAATCAGTTATAAACGGACAGTAATTTAATATACCGTCATTTTGTTTTAAAAATAAATCTAAATCTTCCTTTGTTTTTACACCAAAATCGTCTAAAGTAGACCTTGGAATACCATGAACAGTCTGACCGTTTTTATCAAAACCTATAACCTGTCTTACTGGCGATGTATTGTGAATTTCGGAATTATAATTATCCCAAAAAGCGTTTTTCCCCATTTTTAGAGTTGAAAAAATCGGTCTTTGAACTGCCGCACGATTTTGTTCCAAAAATCCCTCAGGTAATGGTGCATTTATGCAACAGTGTGCTCTGCATTTTGGTATAAAACATTTTTGCGGTGTAAATAAATATGATTTAATTTTAGCTATTTTACTCATACTTTATATAAAACCCGACAAAAATAATTTTGCTAAAAAAAAATACACGTCACTAATGCGGCGTGTACTTCTTTTTAGTTGTTATTTACTACTATTGTTCAGTTTCTTCTTCTTTAGCAGGTTCTGCTCCGATATCTTTAATACTCAAAGCAATTCTGTGTTCTTGAGGTGTAAATTTCTTGATAAGAACTTCTACACTGTCACCAACCTTGAACTTATTGAACGGATTAATGTTTTCTTCTGCCATTTCAGAAACAGGCAACAAAGCTTCAACCCCGGGGAAGATGTTAATAAACGCACCAAAGCCTGTTACTTTGTTTACGGTACCTGTAATAACCTGACCTTCAGAGAACTGACCTTCGATTTGCTGCCAAGGATCTTCACCCATTCTCTTCAATGACAAAGAAATTCTCTTTAATTCATTGTCAATTTTAATAATTTTTACTTCCAAAGTTTCGCCTAAAGAAATAACATCAGACGGATGCTTAATTCTTGACCATGAAATTTCAGAAATCGGTAATAAACCATCGATACCGTTGATATCAATGAATGCACCAAAATCAGCAATTCTTACGACTTCTCCTTTTACAACCATATCTTCTTCAAGAGTAGAAAGAATGTTATCTACAACCTGATCTCTTTGTTCTGCAATAGCTTGTCTTTGAGATAAGATAAGTTTGTTTTTCTTAGGGTCTGCTTCAAGAACTTTTACTTCTATTTTCTGGTCTAACAAGCCGTCAAAAGGAGTACCTGTTCTTAACTGGGATGACGGAATAAAGCCTTTTAAATCTGCTACATCAACCAATACCCCGCCTTTTACTACGTTTACAACTTTTGCAAGAATTGTATCGCCCTGAACTTTTGCATCATTAAGTTGAGCCCAAGCTTGTGCAAATGCAAGTCTTTTTAATGATAAAAGCATTCCGTCCTCGTCGGTTTCCTCTTTTAAAACATAAAATTCTTTTGTATCGCCTAATTCCAAAGGTGTTGCATCTTCTGAAGATGAAACTTCTTTTTCCGGTAAAAATGCTTCGGTTTTAGTGCCATGAACGCTTACAAGGTAACCGTCTTTTTCTTTTCTGAGAATTGTACCTTCTACAATGTCTGCTACTGTGTGAGATTTAGAAAAACTTTCTTCTAACAATTTTTCAAAATCGTCTAATGTTGCTTGTGTCATTTTATTTTCTCCTTTTCTTATATGTAATTCTGAATATTTTCAGAATTTATGTTTCATTTAATTTTTTTACTACTTCATTTATAACATTTTGCGGTGTAGATGCCCCTGCACTGACTCCAATATTTTGGGATTTTTCGATAAGGTCTTTGTACTGAGCAAGTTCATTTGCCGATTCTATGTGTATTGTAGGTGTAATTTTAGAAGATATATCGGCAAGATGTGTTGTATTTGCACTGTTTTTTGAACCTACAATAATTACTAAATCATTAGCTTGTGCAAGTTCTTTTACTTCATTTTGGCGTTTGGATGTACTCGGACAAATTGTATTTGCAACAACTAAATCATCCGTAAGAGATTTTAAATAATCTACAATCGGATTTAATGTCGATAGAGTTTGAGTTGTCTGAACAACAACACCGATTTTTTTATGTTCTTTCAATTCGTTTTCGTATTTTGAAAGGTCGCTTATTCCTTTAGCAACAATAATTTTATCTCCGTATTGCTGCGCATTAGCTTTGATAGCAGTTACCTCAGGATGAGTTTCTTTCCCGACTATAACTAAATAATATCCGTCAGATACAAGCTCAATTGCTTTTTGCTGAACTTTTTTTACATCAGGACAAGTTAAATCGACCAATTCAAATCCAGAATTTTTAATTTTATCAATAATTTGCGGGCTTTGACCATGCGTTCTTACAACACAAATCCCTTCCCCGTTTTCAGGGAGTTTATCAATTGTTTTTATCCCGCAGGAATTTAATTCTTCAATCACAGCAGAATTGTGTATCAACTCTCCCAAAACATAAACATTCTTGTCTGGATTATCTGATTTAATCTGTTTTACGGTTTCAACGGCTCTTTTTACGCCGTAACAAAAACCCGCATATTTTGCTAATGTAATTTTTTTAAGAGGCAATTAAATTGTCTTCTTTCAAATAGACTCGGAGATAAGCATTTACCTCCTGTACTAAAATTACATCACAAACAAATATAAAAATCAATAAATTTTTATGTCCAGCGGAAATATTTTCTGGTTAAATCCTGAGCAGTACCACCGTCAAATTTGTAGTTAGATACAACAGAAGAGCCACTTCCGCCAAAATTTGCCGCAAACCATTCATCGCTACCCGGGACATTACTTAGGTCGTTTTTTTTTACAACTTCTGATGCGCTTAAATCATTATCAGGTTTTATCCCCATAGCTTCATAGAATACATTTAGGGTGGATTTTGCACTGCTGCCTTCTCTTGCCAAATCATAAAACATTCTTGAAAGTGAATTTTTATCGCCGTGTTCAATAATATCTTTTGCATTAAACCCGCATGATATAAGTGTATCAGGCTCTAACATAGACATTAAAGACGGATTTAATTCAATTAGCTGTTTTAAAACAGCAGGGTCATTTTTGTATGCAGTAATAAAGTCTTTAACAAGATATGGTTTTGCTTTTGCAAGATGTGCCATAAATTGATTTTGCATGTCGCCGCTAAGATTTTTCTGAACAATATCATATATTTTGGCAATATCGCCCGAAGCTTCTTTAAACTGCGTAATTATCTCTTGAGGGATTCCGCTCACGGACTGTTTTTGAACTTCCTGTTCAAAATCTTCGAGCAGTTCATTTGTTGCAGCTTCTAAAGCTTGTGGGTTCTCTTCACTTAGAGCAGCATCAACTTTTTCTTGCAAAATTTGACCCTTTTCGTCCGCTTTTTTCAATTCTTCTTCTTTTTGTGCCAATTCTGCTGCTTCGGCTTTTTTAGCCTGTTCGAGTTTTTTGGTATTTTGCGCTTTTGCATCATCTTGAATTTTTGTAATTATGCGCTCTAACTGTGCAAGTACCTGTTCTTTACTCTGTTTTGACTGTTGCGCTGAAAGCTGAGCAACAAGGGTTTGTAATTGCTGAACAGATTTTTGACCTTCTGATGATAATGTAACAGTCGAAGCTGATGCCGCTACATTTCTTGCTTTTGCAGCAGTTTGTGAAGATGATGATGTCGCTGTTGAACTTGATGAAGACGCTGATGAGTTTACGGAATTTCCGTTAGATTTTGAGGATTTTTCTGATTTAGCAGAATAATCAACTCTGTCATTTGTACTTACGCCATTTTGCGTTTCATAAGAGGTTTTACCTGTTTCTCTTGCTGTTTGAATATTATTGTATTCGGGAGTACCCTCAAAATTTTTCATCATTGCGTCTACATTTTGAGAGTATTTTGCCTTAACGCTTTCGTCTACATATTGTTCTGCTGCTGCAACACCTTCAGCTATTGCAGCATTGTTTGTATTTTTTGCAAAGTTTGAATATTCAAGTTGCTGGTCTGCATTACCTGTTTGAATTAATGATTTTGTAAATAATGATGCATATTCTCTTGGTGTAGAACTTGCAACACTTTCAGTAATTTCCCATCTGTCAGAATTTGAAAGTCCTGTATTAGCATTCAAACCTGTTTGGAACGGAAGTAATGTAGTAGGATCTTTTTTCGCATCATCAATTGTATATTGATTTGTTGAATAGCTTGTTGCTTCAGCCTTACTTAAACCGGAAGCAAATGTTGTTAAATCATTCTCTAAATTTTTGCGATTGGAATTGGGATGATTTCTAACGATAGATGCTGCAATAGCACCGACTTTACCATCTTTTTGAGCAAATGAATTTGCAACTAATGCTTCACAATCAGTTTCGCTTATATATCCGCATACTTCTAATTGTTTTATTACTTCATCTCGGCTCATATTTGTTTTGGACATAATAAAATCAATCATATTATTAATTTTTTCTGCACCTGACAAATACTTTTTATTTTTGCTCTGAACACCATAAATATTGTCATGAATGAACTCATTCATTTTTGAATCTTTATGACCGTTTACAAAATCTTCAGCTGAGAAGTTTTTAGTGGCATATTCATATTGCTTGTCCTGAATATTTTTAGCCGGTTTTCCTGTTAGTATAGATAAACCGATGTCGCTTGTCATCCTTGCAGGCTGATTTAAAAGTGCATTTCCGCCGCTATATGATTGAACATCTTTATAATATGCCAGTAACTCTTTCTCTGCAATTGATAAATCTTTTTTGTTTTTTAATGCTTCATATATATCACGCTCAGAAACTCTTTGTTTATTCATTTCCATAATGATATTGCATCTCGCATCCAAAACTTCCAATTCCGTTTGCATATCAGGGGAATATGATTTTATTTTGTCTTTATTTTTAGCAATTACACCATGAATAATTTCTGCCTGATCCTTTGGTGGCAATTGAGAAAAGCTTTTATCTGTGCCTTTGTCCTGCAATGAAGTAAGAATTTCAATATAAGCTTCTTTAAATATTTTCATTTGAGGGGTGTTCATATCTTCAGCAGTAATGTTCATGTGTAACTGATCTGATACGGTTTCAGCAATCCATTTGTCTTTATATTGTTTTTTTAATTTTGGATCTGTTATTTTAGCATAGTCATCGTCTGAAGATAACATCATCTCAGCAAGATTATCTATTTTTTGTTCTGCTGAAAGTGTTTTATCCCTTAAATTTGCCTGTTTAAAAATTGCTTCTGACATTGTTTTTTTTGCGTTGTCAATTCTTTCGTCTAATTTATCTTGACCAAGACTTAGTATAGTATTGACAGATGTCTTATCAGCAGCTGCCATAATATATATAATTGCAATTTTTATTAAACCTTGCTTTCTTTGCCCTTTAGTGAGATTTGAATTTTTTATATTCGGATTTACGACTTTTTGCAAGTCAGTTATAAGACCATCCCTATATCTGCGTTTTTCATTTTCTGTTTTCAGTGATTGATATTTGGTATCCGTTTCGCTCAAAAATTTATCCATAACACGAGAAGTTTTTTCGTATTCTGTACCGCCTTTTACCATAAGTTTTCCGTATTCTTGGTATTTTTTAGCTTTTTCAGGCGGAACATTAGAAACTTGCTTTGCTTCAGATTCATATTCATCTTGCGATTTTTTATTGTATTCTTCTAATTTAGCCAGTTCAATTTTTTCTTCAGGGGTCAGTGTTCCGGCTAATTCTTTTTCTTTTAATCTGGCATATTCTTCTCCAAGAGAAGCTTGTTGGGTAACACTTCCGTCTCCCTCATTTAAATCAGCCCCCTGCTGTGAAGAATTGTTCATTTTTAACAACGGTTCTTGTGAGGTTGAAGTTTGAACCGGCGCAGCTCCCGTACTTGAAACTCCGCCTGCCGGTACAGATACCTGTTTTGTTCTTAATTCATCGATGTTGTTAAAAGCCATTTTCTCGCACTCATATTTTCACTTACAAATACTTAAAAACATTATTTTTAGTGTATTTTTGCATAGCATTAAATATTGTTACAAAAATTAATAAACTTCAGTTGGCATTAACTTTGGAGTACTGACTTCAACAAAATTAATTGATGTTTCGTTGTTCCATTGTGTATGATTTGTTAATAAATCGATAATTAATTGTGCTGATTTGTCATCAATGCGTTTTTCCGTTTTAATAGTTCCCTTGTAATTTTCGTCAGAATCATACACATCTTTTTTAACAACTACGCCGCAAAATTCTTTGTCTGCTCCAATATTATGGTAAACAAGCGATAATACGCGAAAAGGCTGAATAAAAGGATTCTGAGAAGGCTTATCATTATTTGAAACTAAATAGATACGTTCGATGCTATTACTGTTTCCTGTTGTAGTAAATACCATCCTGTTAGGTTCACCTGCAACTGTTGCAGATTTTACGGATTTAACAGTACTGTTTCTAAAAATTCCCCAATTTGACAAGGGTGCCTGTTGAACCTCTTGTGCTTCGGGTAAAATCACATAAGGAGCAGATTCGGCCTCTGAATTTGGAGCTGCTGCAATTTGTGTAGTCAAAGGTTTTTCTGTAAGTGGAGTTTTACTGTTTGCCTCAGTTAAAGGACTCATTGCCATCAGCAAAATAACAGGCACTTTAACATAATTTGACGACAATGTTTCAGGTACCGAAACATTGTTATGTTTTTCGTGCTTTTTGCTATTCCCAAAGCTTATGTTATTTACTGAACTTATAGTGCTAATTGCATTTACTTTCATACCTTCACCCCTTTATTTCTCATTTTATCTCTAAATTATAGCAAGCTGTGCTTTTTTTGTAAACTGATATATACTATTTTCATATATCTTAACTATTTTAATACAAAATAATTGTATCATCAGGTTTGATTTCTTTTGGTAATTTCTTTTGCGCTTCAAGCGAGCATATATTCAGATTTTCGCTCAAAAGACTTTTTATAAAATCGGTTACAGAATCAGGTTTTACAGGTATTCCGTTTTCTGTAATAACTACATCTGTTTCATCTTTATGCTTTTCAAAAAATTTTTTAAATCCGTCAAATGCAAATTCGGATTTTGGTATTGAACCTGCACTTACTGTTGTGTTTTCGCCCTGACGTGTAAAAATGACAGGCGTACCGATTTCCATTGCATTAAACTTTGTTTTCTTCTCTTTTCCATAAGCAAAGCCCACAGGAACAACCTGAACCTCTTTTTTTATCCCGAGAACCTTGTTTATAAGTTCTGCTATACCTTTTTGGAAGCGTGTTTCAAGGTCTAAATCTTTGCGCACTGCAAGCTTACCTTCAGGGAAAATAAATATATTGCACTTATTTCTGACAAAATCTTTTATAAGCGGCAGAAATGCTCTTGCGTTTACTGCTTTGTCGGCAGTTTCAATGTTAGCATCTACTCCGACAGCCCCAAAAGCCTCAAATGCCTTTCTTTTTACGGGGTTCATTGTTGTTAGAATGTCTTGATTCAGTATTATTTTAGGTAGCGGAAAATCGGAATTATTGTCTGTTGCTCTATAAGCTTTTGTCAGCAGTGTACTTAAAACAGCAAGCATAGACGGATCTTGAGTCTGATTAGAATGGTTCATTATGAATATTGTCGATTTCCCGTCTTTAGCAACTTGTTCAAGGTATTTATCTTCTATATTAACGTCAATGAATCTGCCGGTGCTGTAAAATCTGCTTATTTCTTCAAGCTGATTTAGGTATTTTTCTGTGGATTCGGGCTTTACCTCTGAAATATTTTTTGTTATTGCTTTAACCGTTTTTGTTTCAAATGTATCGGCTAACTTATTACCGATTATACGCAGCGCATATTCACACTTTTGCATCCCTTTTTCGCTTGCGGCATTTATACCTGTAAAAGAGGGATATTGTCTGTTATAATTATAGTTTGGAATATTTAATGACAAAATTTTACCGTCCATATAGAATACATTATTCTTACATAAGGACGGTAAAATTAAAATTTGCTATTTTGTAAAGTCAATTTTACAATTATGAAGGGATTTTTCTTGCTTGATTTTTAATTTTTTCCGTTGATTTTAAAACGCTTTCAGAACCCATACCCTGAAGTGCAGCACCGGCAGTTGAAGTTAAGCCTGATGATATACTTGCGCTTTCGTTACCAATTCCATTTTCGTTATATAGCACATCAAAAGCGGATTTTTGCATAGGATCTAAACTTGCATGAACAGGATGACCTTCCGGAAGTGCCCTGAAAGCATCGCCTATAATATTTGAATATCCTGACGTCGGATAGTGCAGCGCTTGGTCTAAGCCTGATGCAACAGAACTGCCGTATGAGCCGACACCTGTTGTAACTACACCTGAACCTGATAGTGCATTTCTGCTGTTTACCGAATAAAGCTGTGAATCTGCATCAAACTCAGATGTTTTGATATTTCTGTGAAATACATTGTTAAATCTTTCTTTCATTAAATCTAAGTTTTTGCTGATTGTATTTTTCAATCCTTTACCCGCAACAATTTCAAGAGGCAATAATGTTGATTCGGCTGCCGAACTTGCAACAGTCCCTGTTGTTTGTGCACCTAAAACGGTTGTATCTATGATATCAGAACCGATATTTTTGAAACCGTTTTTCTTAATCATAATTTTTGCCTGAAAATTTGGTGAATTTTGAACTCCGTTTACTTGCATAATTTTCTCCTTTTATTACTTTCTTATATTTTACGTTGGTATATTTTTTGAACTCTTTGTACTGTTTACAAAATCTTGCGCACCTGATTTATATAATTTTGAGCCTAAACTTGAATTTACCGATGAAAAGAATGAGGCATCATAAGCATTATGACCTCCGCCTTTATTCAAGATATTTAAAAGCACATGACCAAATTCTCTTATGTCATTTAGTACAGATGAATTTACAACGGCTTCAGGCAAATTATTCCCTGCTGCATGAACAAACATATCTGTACCTGAAGCAATGCCAGTTGATAAAGTTGCAGAACCATAAACCTTTGATGCTTCATTCGCACTTGTTGGGAATTTGCATCCATGAAGCGACTTGTTAATTTTTATTTTCATCCCAAAAGATGTTTTATTGTTAGCATCTATATTCATTTTATTTCCTTATGAAGGTATATGTTTACCCATTGTATTTGTCTTATTCAGGACTTTTAGGCCTTCTATCTGAGAACCAAGTCCGATACTTGCTCCGCTTGAAGCAAACAAACTGCGTCCTGAATATCCTATATAAGGATTCGTATCAGGTCTGTGCGCCTTGTGGATTAATTTTATCATATCAAAATCTTTTAGCGGTGAACTGACAGAATTTATTATATCTGAATGAAAGGCAGTATTTTCAAGACCAACGCCCGCACTGCTTGCATAAGAACCGAGTCCCGTTGATATTAAACCCGAACCTGTTGATAACTGTGCCTGTTCTTTATACCTGAAATCTTTTTGGAAATTATCTTTTTTTGCATAAGTCTTGATATTTAATATTAATTTTTCTAATCCTGACTTTATTCTGTAAATAAAATCATTATTTTTTGCAGATTTAAGACCCGAATTTACAACTCCTAAACCTAAACCGACGGTTGAAACCGCCATATTATTTACATAATCTGCAGAATTAGCACTAAGAGTATTTACATCTTTTACTTTAAATTCATCAATTACAGACGGAGAGATATTTCTTGCTGAAATTGCCAAGCCTCGTTGTTCAAAGTCATCTGCCAATCCTTTTACCCCCGGAACAAACCCGTCATTTCCAATTTTTGGGTCTTTAAGAACAGACGGCGATGAAAAAGCAGACATATTTATTGATGCGCTTGCCCCGCTGTCAAAACTCATTACGCCTGAATCAACAACATCAGAGCCAAAATTTTTAAATCCTGTTTTGTTGATTTTTATTTTGGCACAGAATGACGGTTGAAAATTTATGTTATCAGATGTCAATTTCATACTCCTTATCCGAGTTTTGTTAATAAGTGAAAACATCTGAAAATATATTTTGCCATTCAATTAATAAAAATTTACAATATATTATTCGCTAAGTACTGACAAATTCATTATTTCAATGTCATCATAGTCAATATGATCCATTTTATATGTATTATGCCCTGTTTTTAGCGTAATTTGGTTTTTTGCATCAGCTTTTATCAGGGAATTAGGAATTTTTATCCTTTGCCCGTCACCGTTGATTTTTATTTCTCCGATTTTATGATTGTTAAAAAATACTTCTGTCGGGGTTGAATACGCACCAGATTTGATTTTATTTTGCCCCATTTGTCGTGCAAGTTTGGTATCGAGACCGCAAATTGACCCGATTACAAGATAATTTGAGTAGTGTTTTGAATTTTGTGTCATTATAAAGGTTTTTGTATAGCTTGGGCCTATGGATTTTAGCCTGAATTGATTAGCATTGGCCGAATTTTTAGAAAAACTGTTATCCCCAAGATGCAGAATGTCATTATCTAAGGAAATATCTGCGGCTTCACTTCTGGCAATTTCAATTTGCATGGGATTATTAAGGCTTTTATTATTGTTTATAGTTAGTGAAAACGGCCTGTAACCTTCTTTTTCCACATTTAAAATAGTTGGAGATGTAATTTTGATTTGGGGAAGTTCAAAATTCCCGTTAGCATCGGAGTAAGTATGAAATTTTTTCTGAGGAATACTTATTTTTGCAAAATCGACCGCTTGTTTAGTTTCTGAATCAATAATTCGGTTGCTTTCCTGCTGACCGACCTTTGTAACGCCGCCTGAATATGTTGAAGCTTGGGCATTTGTATATATAAACATGAAAAATAGTATCAAAGTTATTATTTTTATTTTTATCATATTTAATTTATAAATCGGTATAAACAGATTATTATCGGTCAAAACGATATAGAAAAGTATAATTAAATTTTTATATTGAAAAATAATATTTTTTTGATAATATAATTATACGAATACCAAATAAGCCGGTGTGATGGAATTGGTAGACGTGCCAGACTCAAAATCTGGTGGGGTTCA
>ERZ842401.735-NODE-735-length-48189-cov-12.806727_pt1 | contig 48189 bp, 35 predicted proteins | sample MGYA00521270_ERZ842401 | MGnify/ENA primary metagenome ERZ842401 (study PRJEB31892, sample SAMEA3878208) | bioreactor metagenome | biome: Moose rumen | place: Sweden | collected 2011-10 | study: EMG produced TPA metagenomics assembly of the PRJEB12797 data set... | reverse complement strand
GGCTTGGCTTTATGGAAATTTAACGCGCGATAGTATGACAATGTTAGCATCAGATATCTTCAAGACACTACAGTAGGTTTGTGTAGGTTTGTGTAGGTTTGTGCAGGTTTAAAACAAACCTTCATGGACTTAACTACATGTACATCAGTTGGTTATAAGCATTTAGTGTAGGTTTGCCAATTATTAATAACTTTTCATTTAGAGAAATAACGTAAAAATGATTTTTCGAGTAATAATATCTATAAAACATATATATTCACATAATTTACAAAAAAAAAGATACTTGTGTTACTTGAAGAGGCGGCGGTATTACCATTGTTTTCAACATGGCAAAGTCCGAAGTACTTAGGGCCAAGATGGTATATGCCAGCATGAAATGGGACTGGAATTACCACCTAACCTGAATATTTCATACTAAAAATAAAAATGTGAGGTTTTTATCACGCTATCTCTTTGGTAATCAGAGAGAAAAGTGTTAATTTTGTAGCGCAACAAACAAAACAAAATGACACTCGCACGCCCTACCTGATTAAGCACAGCCTGACGGAAATCATCATGACGCGTATATTCCAGATTTGCCTGGGCTATGAGGATGTCAACGACTGCGACCGCCTCTCCTGCCACATCGAAGAGCGAGATTACTGACCCCCCCCCTGCCCCTCCCCTGAGAGGGGAGGGGAATCCTAAGGGAGTACCCCACCCCTGCCCCTCCCCTTGAAAAGGGGCGGGGAGTGCCTGCGGGAACAACTGGGAGGTGTGAGATCGGGGATTGCAAATCCCCTCAAACACCTCGTGTGGAGGTGAAGAGGGGATTGTCTGGGAATCTGGTATATTCTTTCTTAGAAGAAGAGATAACGGTTGTCTTTCACTTCTGCGTTCTGGTAAAGCTCCTGCATGAAGTTGCCGGCATACTGCATAGCACGCTGCTTCTGGCGATCTTCTGCAGCCTTCTCATCATACTTGGTAGAAAGCGTATTCTTGCGGTCTACCTGGAAGAAGTAGACACCTGCATTACCCTTGATGGGCGTTGCGCAGAACGTTCCCTTCTGAGTGGCAGCCACTGCACCGCTCAAAGCGGGCTCGCTGGCACCAGTCATCTTCACGAATACGGGAGCATTGAAGGTAACCTGCTTCACGGTGTCGACCTTCGCACCTTGTGCCTTGGCATCGGCAAGACTCTTCACGCTCTTCACTTTCTCTAAGATCTGAGCGGCCTTCTTATCCTTGAGCACTTCGCTCTTGAGGTACTCCTTCAGTTCCTTGTTTTCAGGAGAGAGGTAACCCTTCTTGTTGATATTGGTGAGTGCTACAACCAGCAGATGATCGTTGTCGCCACACTCATAGAGCGGTGACACCTGACCTGCCTTGGCATCAAAGATCCACTTCAGAGCCTCACGTGTACTGTGGATGTTGGCCACATAGTGCTCGGTGTTGCGCATGTTCGGGCGCTCGCTAACCTGATAGCCATACTTGGCTGCGTTCTTCTCCATTGCCTCGAGAGTCTGATTCTCGCTGACGAACTGAGAGAACTTGTTGTAAGCTGCTGAATAGGTATCCTTCGTGAAGTCGATGGACTTCTTGATAACAGCTACACTATACTTATCGACCATTGAACGGCGATCGGTAACCTGAAGGATAACGTTGCCATTGGTCAAAGCAAGGTTGTTCAGACTGTTCACGGCTGCAGTGTTCAGCGTGTTGAGATAGGTACGGCTATCCTTATCCATTGAGTTGCTGCTCTGATACTGAGCGCTGGTGAGCCAAGTCTTCTCGCCGGTCTGGCCATACTTCTTGGCGATGGTCTCAAAGTCGGCACCAGCCTGCAGAGCGTTGAAAATACTGTCGGCCTTGGTCTTGATCTTAGCGGCATCAGCATCGTAAACCTGGATAACACGGAACTCGATAGAGTCGGGCAACTGCTGCTTGCTCATCAGTTTGATGATGTTGAGCGTATTGTCCTGCTTGTTCTCAATCACCGCAGTAGTAGCTCCTACGGCCATGCTGTCGAGATGGTTGGCAATATCAAGCGGGAAAGCAGTCTTCGTCTGCGGGATTCCGAGATAAGAAACGAGTGAAGCGCTCTTACGAACCACCTCGGCGGGATCCTCAGCATTGACCAGTTCCTCGCGATAAGCGGCAACGGTCTTGTTGAGGGCTGCACGGTCGGCGGGAGAGGCTGTCACGGCTACATCTACATACTTGATGTCGCGTGTTTCCTCGGGCTGTTTGAAGCGCGGCTTCAGCTCTTCGTACTTAGCCTTGATCTCAGCATCGGTCACTTCCACCTGATTGTCGTTGATGTCGCGGTAGGGGAATGCTGCGAGCATGATGTCGCTCTCCTGGTTCTCGCCATCGAAGGCTGCACGAGCAGAGATGGGGTTAGAGAGCATACAGCCACCGAGCAGCGCCTGATATTTCTGAGCGAGGAGCTGCTGACGGATGTTCTTCTCCATGAAAGTCCAATAGTTGTAGATGGGACGCATCTGCTCTACCATCTTCGGGTTCTGTGTCTTGGCATTGTTGTACTGTGCCAGGAATTGCTTCAGCTGGTTGACATCGAAACGACCAGTCTGCTGGTTTACGAACGGCGTCTGTGCCAAAGCGGGATTGGTGCCCTGCTGCAGGAGGTTCTGCATTTCGGCATCGGTAACCGTCAGGCCGAGAGCCTTGGCTTCCTTCTCGATGATGGCATTCTGAACGAACTGGTTCCATACCATATCTTTCACCTGGTTCAGCTCAGCGTCGGTGAGGTTCTCACGTCCCTGAGTCATCTTGATTACATCGGTGTATTCATCAACGAGCTTCTGGAACTCCTGCACGTCGATTTTCTCACCTAACACTTCACCTACACGCTGACGCTCCTGATTCTTCAGAGAATCGCACGAACGAAACAGCTCTTCGGCAATGAATGCAAAAAGGGCCAGACCGATTACCGTTACGAGAATCGGTCCCCAACTTCTAATTTTTCCTATTGCTGCCATTTTTATTATTTATAATTTTGTTAATGTTTTTTCTTGTCAACTGAGCTTACTGCCAGCTTGCACTGCGCTCATTGGGCTGCAAAGTTACACAAAAGAAAGCAAATATCGGCAAGTTTTTGCAAAAAAAGTGAATTATTCTTCAACTTTCAGCTTCACAAGCTCGATTTTGGTCATTGTATTCTTGATTATCTTGAATTCAAAGCGTCCTATCTTCACCACTTCGTTGAGCTTGGGGAAGCTCTGATACTCATGGAGAATCAGTCCGCCAACGGTCATATATTCCTCACTCTCCGGGAGGTCGAGACCGAAGAGATCGTTCACCTTGTCAATCTCAAGTCGTGCCGAGAGTACATACTCCTTGTCGGCTGTCTGCTTGGCCACATATTGCTGGTTGTCGTGTTCGTCTTCGATGTCGCCGAAAATCTCCTCTACGATGTCTTCCAGTGTTACGATTCCGCTGGTGCCGCCAAACTCATCGATGACCACCGCGAGCGACTTTTTCTGCTGAAGAAGCATCTGCATCAGCTTGCGGGCGGTCATTGTTTCTGGTACGAATGGCATCGTCCGGATATTCTTCCGCCACTGTTCCGACGAATGGAACATCTCGGAAGAATGGATATAGCCCACGATGTGGTCGATGTCCTCGTGATAGACGATGATTTTTGAACGTCCATTGTCGACGAAAGCACTCATCAGTTCTTGGTCGGAACAATCGTCGGCCACCGCACAAATCTCTGTTCGCGGCACCATACAGTCGCGCACTTTGGTGTCGGCAAACTCCAGTGCATTCTGGAATATCTTGACTTCATCGTCGATTTGTTCCTCATCTTTCACGCTGTCGATGCTCTTCTGTACGAAATAGTCGAGATCAATCTTCGAGAAGCTCTCGCCTTGCTTCTCATGTTCGATGCACACGCCACCCATTCGAAGCAGCACGCGCGACAGGAACGTGGAGAACTTGGAGACCGGCCACAGAATAATGTAGAAGAAGAAGGCAGGAAACGAGAATACTTCCAACCATCGGTTGGGGTTGCTTTTGAAGAACGTCTTCGGCAAGAACTCACCCGTGAACAGCACAATCAGCGTACTGAGAATGGTATCGGCCGGAACGGTGAAAGCCGCATCGAATCCGCTGAAGATGGTCTGGTCGAATAGCGTTGCTATCAGGATGCCATAGACGACGAGCACGATATTATTGCCCACGAGCATGGTGCTGACAAAGTTGTTGGGATGGTCGTAGAACACCTTCAAGGGCATTCGGCTGATACCCATCTTCTCCTTATCCACCTCTGCTTGCAGTCGGCTGCTGCTGACAAAGGCGATCTCCATGCCCGAGAAGAAGGCCGACAAGGCCAACGAGGCAATGATTCCGATGATCAATGGTAATCCTATTTCAGTCATGCGATTGATGGAGTTTTGGAGTTGAACGGTTTAATACTGTGGCGTTTTAGCCTTGGGTGTGTTCGGGTGGCGCTTCATCGACTTCACGCTGTCGGGTGCATTGAGGATGGTATCACCCTCGTTCGTACCCATACCGTCTTTGCCTCGCACGAACGAACCCTTGCTATTGCTTACCATATAGCGCGTCATGTGCTCGTCGCTACGGAAGTAAGATCCTTGCATCTCGCGCTCTGGCGTGATGACATGCGAGAAACGATTGCTGTAGAACTCGTGTCTGAGTTGATCCCAGAACAGTTCCTCGCTCGTGAAACGCAGTCCATCCTTGGTGCGAACGCGCACTCTGCCTCGCAGTTCCCAGAGTTTCTTCTGGTCGTAGTAGTAGGCCGTATCGCTCTGGATATACGCTTCGATGTGGAACTTCTCGTCGAACTGTTCCAAGAAGAGTCCTTTCTCAAAGATCCAACGCGACGGATTGCGTACCTGATTCACCTCCCACACCTCGCTAACGATACGATAACGCATGATGCCCGAATCGGAAATGAGCGTATTAACGCCATACGAGATCATCATCGATGCCGAGTCCTTGGGATGAACAGCCGGTGCAGTATGCTCCACCACATCATCGCACGACGTGATGGACAACATGGCCATCAAAGGCAGCCCAACAGCAATCAGGGGAAGTAATCTGAGTCTGCTCATGACTTCAAGTTCACAGTATCTGTTTTAGTCAACTCTCCACTTGGCAAACCACCGTTCGTTGAACGTGATGCCAATGTTCAGGCGGAAAGTGTTGTCGGTGAGCAGTCCCTTTCCCGACTGACGCACCCACTGGCCTGAGATGTTCAGCACCGAGCGGTTGTTGAATGTGTTGATGATGGGTATACCTAAACCTGCGCTGACGGATACTTCCTTCGGTCCGTCGTTGCCGTTTACATAATAGTAAGGTGTGGTATAGGATGCGCCCAGGCGATAGCGGATGCGCCCCATGAAGTTTCTCGATATCGGATTCTTGCAGTACTCGCCGCCCAATGCAAAACGATGGCGGTCCTGGAAATAGTTCTTGCTCAACGCATAGGTAGGCGTCTCGTTCTGCACATCATACATAGGGAACGACGAACCGCCCCATTGCTGCAGGCTATAATCAGCACCCACCGTCAGCTGATAGCCATGTTGCCAGACAATTCCAGCACCAAACATGTTGGGCAACTCAAGCCCATCCTTCACGTCGTAGGTAGTAGAACTGCTCACGCCTGTAGAGGTATTTGTGGAAAGAACCATGCATTCGGGTGTCGATTTCAGGTTATGCTTCGGACTGAATGTAGCTCCCAGCGTTACCCTTTCAGTCTTACCCATTTTCAGCATGTACTGGGTGCCAAACATCATGCGGTAGTTGCTCACCTCGGCCGAATACTTCTTGGTCAGCGTATTGATGGTTGTCACCGTTGTTCCGCTGCTGTTGGCGTAGTTGTTGGCTACCGCGCGTGTCAGATCGCCCCACAGATAGGCGAAAGTTGCACCCACCGAGAGGTTCTTAACAGGCTCCCACCCTACTCCCAAATAAGCTTGGCGCAAGCCACCCGAACCCGTATACGTATTGACGTAGTTCAGGTTCTGCTCGTTGTTGAGCGATCCGGTACTGGTATAGTTGTAGCCGACGCTGCTGAAAGGCAACACACCAAAGCTGACACCCACATGGCGGAAAGCCCTGAAGGCAGCCACAGCATAGTCGAAATCGGCATTCTTCGCATTCTTTTTCACACCATTCTCGTTGAAATTTGATATCTGTCCCGACATGCCCACATCAAAGATAAAGGTGAGCGAGTCGATGGCTGAGAACGATGCCGGGTTGATGGGGTTCACCTGATTGCCTCTTCTCAAGGCTGTACCCACGCCATTCATGCCTTTGTTGAAGCCCGTTGCCTGGTCGCCCAACATGCCAAATCCGAATTGGGAATATGGCGAATTGGTACCGCTCTGGGCCTGTGCGCCGATGGTCAAGGCAGCCAACAAGAGGCTGCACAGTATCTTTCTATATCTCATTTCCTCTATTAGTTATTCTTATTTAAAGATTGAGCGACAGCAGCTTGCTGATTCCAGCGGAGGATCTCATTCAATCCCTTCGGCACCAGATAGCGGTCGTAGTGGATGTCAGCCACAGCGGTGTCCAGGTTGATGGCATCGCCACCGGTCATACATACCAACAAGCGCTCAAACTCTTGCGCATAGCGGGTGATATATCCCTCTATCTCCATCCGCATGCCCGTGAGCACGCCGCATCGAATGGCGGTTTCGGTGTTGTTGCCGAACTCTGGTCTTTCGCCTTCGTAGGCCACCAAGGGCAGTTTTCCTGTAAACTGATGCAGCGCCTTGAGTCGCATCATCGGTCCCGGCGAGATGTTTCCGCCCAGATACTCACCATCAGCGCTGATGAAATCGTAAGTGGCACAGGTACCCACATCGATAATCAGGACGTTGCGGCCAGGCCATTGCGCCCATGCACCTACAGAAGCCGCCATCCGATCGGCTCCCAATGTGCGGGGTGTCAGATAACTGCTCTTGAGCGGAACGGGTGTGATACCGCTCTGATAGTGCAACATTGGGAACGGAAGACACGACCATTCGTGCTCCAATTCCTCAGGCAAGTCTACCACGCTGCAGTAGATACCGCCCTCAAAAGGATATTTTCGGCAGAAAGCTCTTATGGCTTCCTGCTCCGATAAGGTCACACGTTGTTCTTCAATGATATGGCCGTCGCAGCACACCATCTTCACAAACGTATTGCCTATATCAATTATCAGATTCACTGTTCTATAGAAAATCGTCTGCAAAAGTACAAATTATTATGCAATTAGAATCATCTTATACCAAAAATTTGCTTTTCTTGTTGAAATTTTTGTTTTCTGTTGCACGTACTTAACAGAATCGGTTGAGTGCCTCAACAACGGTTTCCACCTCGGCATCGGTCATCGCCTGATGGCACGGAACGCTGAGTTCTTCGCGGCTGATGCGCTCTGCTACGGGTAAAGAAAGATGGTTCCACTCAGCAAAACAACGCTGTTTGTGCAGAGGAACGGGATAATGGATATTGGTGCCTATGCCCTGCTGCGAGAGATACTGCTGCAGTTCGTCGCGCCGTGGGCACAAAACGGGGAACACATGATACACATGATTGGTCTGTCCGCCAGGTATCTGCAAGAGCCCGTTGCGGATGTTCGCCCGATAATAGTCTGCAATCTGCTTCCGGCGCTGGTTGTCTTCGTCTAAATACTTCAGTTTCACATCGAGCACAGCAGCCTGTATCTCATCGAGTCTGCTGTTTTTTCCCTGATAATCGTAATGATATTTCTTTGCTCCGCCATAATCTCCTAATGCCCGGATGATAGCAGCCACATCGTCTTCGTTGGTACATACGGCTCCTCCATCGCCCATTGCGCCCAGGTTTTTACCTGGATAGAAGCTGAAAGCAGCTGCATAGCCCATCGAACCCACCACTTCGCCAGTAGCATACTGACAACCGTGAGCCTGCGCACAGTCTTCAAAGAGCAGCAAGTCGTGATTCATGCAGATGGATTCTATCTGCGACGTCAATGCACATTGCCCAAAGAGATGCACCAGCATGATGGCTCGCGTACGCGAGGTTATGGCTTGCTCAATGAGACTGCCGTCTATCTGCATCGTTTCTATATCGGGCTCCACCAGTATGGGTTTCAGACGGTTCTGGGTCAGAGCCAGAATCGTAGCCACAAAAGTATTGGCTGGCACGATAACCTCGTCGCCTTCGCGCAGCATACCTTTATATATAAACGCGCGCGTGATGAATGAGAGAGCATCCAGGCCATTGCCCACACCGATGCAATGACGCGTACCGATATAGCGGGCGAAGTTTTTCTCAAATTGGCCGACGGCTTCCCCACGAAGATACCATCCGCTGTCCACCACCCGGTTGACAGCCTCATGGATTTCTTCGGCGTGCATAGCCGTAATCCGATGCAAAGGCAAGTATTCTATCATTGTTGGATGAACAGATTAAAAAACGTTCTTTTTTGTCACGAATTGAGGGAAGGTACATCCCAGACATAGGTGTCATAGCAGACGGCACGTCCTCCGAAACCTTCTTTCTGATGGATGAGTCCCTGATTGAGCACGTCGCCATGCTCTTCGGTCGATTTCCCGAAGTCGAAGTAGGGCTGGCTGAACGACTCGCCTTGCTGCAACTGGTAGACGATTCTATCCAGAGCACCCTTCTGTTTGCCTTCTTCCGAGGCGGCAATATACTGGGAATGAACCACTTGGCGCGAGAGATAGAGCACCATTCCGCCCACCATCCTGCCTTCATCGAATGCACCCATCAAGCGTATCTGCTGGGGAAAACGCTCCTGCAACAGTAGGATTTCCTCGAGACGATGCACAGGATTCAGCCCATAACGCTGCCTCAGATTGTTGGCCAAGATAGGCCAGAAGGCCTCGAAGTCGTTGGTCCACCTGACTTCCAACCCTGCTTTCTGGGCTTTCTTGAGGCATCGGGTTCGCAGAGTAGCCCACTTCTGCAGATGCCCGAAAGCAAAAGTCGTTGACACTTCGCGCGCAATGAGTTGCGCGTGGCAGGCTTCCACGATGGCATAGAGATCCTCCTCGGCGGGCAAAGTGTGATAAATCCAGGGAGTAGGCCGATAGACCACATGGCTGATTCCCTGCGTCTGTAGATACTCGTTGAGCGATACGAACAGTTCCAACACCTGCGACGTGGTGGCCTGATGGTCGAGAATCAGGCCTCCATAGGTCAGTCCCTGGTGGGAAATCAGCTCACTGCCCACCTGATTGGCAGGCAGGAGAGCATAGAGCCGCCCTTTGAGATAGAACATCAACGAGTGGTCCAGGAATCGGTCGCGATGGTAATCCATGTAGCGACGGTCGAAGAGGAACGTGCCATTCTTCGACTCCGCCACGAACAGATTCCATTCCCCCTGTCGCTCGTCGGTATATCTCACTATCTCCATCATCTCGCTTTGCTTTCGATTCCCACGTATTTCAGGAATTCATCGTATTCTTCGATATAGTCTTCTGCCTCGTAGGGTTCCGATGCGAGCACCAAGCAGACCGCACCCGACGAGAAATCGTCGAGTGTTCGCCACGTTCCTGTCTCCACGAGCAGACCCTCCCACGGGTGATTGAGCAGATAGACCTGGCGCTCATGCCCATTGTCGAGCGTCACATGAAACGATCCGCTCAACGCCACAATCAGCTGTCGGAGCTTCTTGTGAGCATGCCCGCCTCGGCTTTCTCCGCCGGGAACATCGTACACCCAATAGGCCCGCTTGATATCAAACGGCACGTTGGTCAGCTCTTCAGCCACAGTCAGGTTGCCCCGGGGATCGGTTATCTTTGGCAATTTGATGATTCTTCCAATTTCTTTCATCGGTTTCCTATCTGTTGCCATACATCTGCTCGTAGTATTTCTGATAGTCGCCGCTGGTCACCTCTCGAATCCAGTCCTGATGTTCCAGGTTCCAGCGGATGGTTTTCACGATACCGTCCTTGAATTTCGTCTCAGGAAGCCATCCCAGTTCCGTGCTGATCTTCGTTGGATCGATGGCATAGCGCAGGTCGTGTCCCAGTCTGTCGGCCACGAACGTAATCAGATCGTCGTTGATCCAGTCGATTCGGATGTTACCTTCCTCGTCGGTTTCTTGCTTTTTCAGCACCTTCCGCAGTTCCGGTTCCTGCTCCATCATGTCGTGAATGGTCTTGATGGTCAGTCTGACGATGTCGATATTGGTCATCTCGTTGTGGCCTCCCACGTTGTAGACCTCGCCGTCGCGTCCCTTGCGCACCACCAAGTCGATGGCCTTGCAATGATCTTCTACATAGAGCCAGTCGCGGATATTCTCTCCACGACCGTAGACGGGCAACGGCTTTCCACTCAGAATATTGTTGATGATGAGCGGGATGAGCTTCTCGGGGAAGTGGTATGGCCCATAGTTGTTGGAGCATCGCGTCAAGCTAACGGGCATGTGATAGGTGTCGCGATAGGCCATCACGATGAGGTCGGCCGACGTTTTCGATGCCGAATAGGGACTATGCGGACAGAGTGGCGTGTCTTCCGTGAAGAAGCCTTCAGCTCCTAACGAGCCGTAGACCTCATCAGTAGACACCTGATGGAAGCGTTTGTCGCCCATCCATACGGGGTATCCGTCGTCGCCCTTGCCCACAACCCAAGCCTTACGGGCAGCATCTAAGAGGTTCTGCGTGCCGAGGATGTTCACCGAAAGAAACAATTGCGGGTCTTCTATCGAGCGGTCCACGTGGCTTTCTGCGGCAAAATTCACCACATAGTCGATATCGTAGTCGGCAAAGAGCCGATTGGCCAGTTCACGGTCGCGCACGTCACCCTTTACAAAGATGCATCGCTCGCCGTCGATATCTTCTTTTATCGTACCGAGGTTGCCTGCATACGTGAGTGCATCGAGCACCACCACGCGGATGTCTTCATTCTTATACTTCTTATGCAGCAGATACTTCACGAAGTTAGCTCCGATGAATCCGGCTGCTCCAGTCACGAGATACGTTTTCATATTCTGAACCTTTATATATTTTAACCGTAATTTATTTCTTACATGCTTTGTGATGAAGACATGAATTTCCTTACTAATTCGATGTCTTTGTCCAAACTTTTTGCAATGGCTTCAGGTGAAAGTCCGGCTTTCAGAAGCATTTGTATGGATGCTCGCAGCATTTTCTGATTCTCCTGCAACTGAGTATTTGTTGCCTCAAGCTGCGCACTTTGCTCCTCCAGCTGCGCACTTTGCTCCTCCAGCTGCGCACTTTGCTCTTTAAGAAGAGCTCTCTTTTCTGCCAGTTCACGATTCTTTAGCAATATCTCCGTATCGCGTTTCTCTATGACAGAAAAGTATTCATCTTCCACATTCATGCGATGCCTCATGTCTGCATCGGCTGCGGCCATTGTCAGGCGGTGCAGTATTCGCTCCATTTCCCTGTCGTCAGAATACATGCCATCGTCAATTCGCAACATGTGTTCATCGTATTGATCCTTGCGCGTCTGGTCAAAAATACTCAGAACCCTGTCGAGTCGATTGTTAATCTGACCATGTAGCCTCGGAATTTGCACGATAATACTATCGTGAGTAAGACTGTCCACGAAATGATTGGGCAAGCCCTTCGTCACGAGGTTGCCGTTATAGTCGTAGGCATGATGGTGTACATAGAAGACAGGCTCTTCAATATCGCCCACCTTATGCCCCAACAGATAGACGGCAACCATAGGTAATGCGTTGTCGCCCACCATATTGCGGGGGCTGGAATACTGTACACCAAGATACTGTCGGAATCGGAGCGTCTCGGTTTCTATCCACGTTTTTTGCAGTTCTACAAGGATGAGTCGCTCATGACCATCGGCTTCGCGAATGGTAGCGCCGAAATCGATGCGAAACACTGATAGCGTATCGCGGTGGTCATCGCTATACTCATGAGGGCGTACCTCCACCGCCACCACGTCTTTTTTCAGCAAAGCCGACAGAATGGTGCGTGCTATGCGCTCGTCCTCCATGAGGTATTTGAATACGATGTCGTAAATTGGATTGGCTATAATCATCATGCTAAATCTTTATTCTGCTTGCAAAGATAATGCTTTTCTTGGAAATAACAAAGGAAACAACGCTTTTTCTTATCATCCTTCACGCAAAACGATTGCCCCGCCCATCGGTTGCAGGGTGACGAAACATTTGCCTTTGCCGTTGGGTTTCAGCTGTTTGCGATACGACGGCGCAACGATATCGCCCTTCTTACGGGCATTGTCGGCATAGACCACCAGCCGATCCGAACTGCTGAAGAGGTCCATGAGGTTCAGTTCGATGCGCATGGGCTGATCGGTTCCATTCAGACCGGCCACATACCAGTCGGCTCCGTGTCTGCGAGCCAATACGACATACTTTCCGGGATAGCCATCAAGGAATCGCGTTTCATCCCAAGTCGTTGGCAAACGGCGCAGGAAGTCGAGCTCGAACGCGGGCAAATCGCCCTCCGTTCCATCTGCCGACGGGATGTTATTGGGCTGAACAGCCACGCAATTGATAGCACACTGGTTGATGATTCCCGTTGCCATCTCGAACACATCCGATGTCTTCCGAGGGTGCCGGCTCTGATTATCCTTCGACAAGAACCGATTCATGATGACACCGCCCCAATCCATTGAGGCATAGGCATTTCGGATAAACGGATGAAGCGTGAGTTCAAAGCCTTCCTTATCCGCATGATAACTGGTGAAGAAAACATTCTCCGAGGCCAGCACGGCTTCTGCTCCCCCGAAGTTGGGATACATTCTCTCCCACCCTCTTGGCAGCGTGCAACCGTGAACAATCACCTGCAGACCGTGACGGTTGGCATCGCTCAGGATGTCTTCATAGAGCCGCATCGTCTCCTGTTTGTCGCCTCCGAAGAAGTCCACCTTGATGCCTTTCACCCCGATGCGCTCCAGCCACGCCATCTCTTGCTCACGTGCGATGGCCGTATTCATCAGGTTTCGCGGTCCTTGGGGGGCATCGTTCCAATGGCCGTTGGAGTTATACCAGAGCATCAGCGACACGTTCTTCCCCTTCGCATAGCGGCAGAGCTCCTCCATTCGGTCGTGTCCGATGCGCTCGTCCCACAGGTTATCTACGAGGCAATACTCATATCCCATCGCCGAAGCGAGGTCGATGAAGCGCACCTGATCGTCGTAGTTGATGGATTTGTCTTGCCAAATGAGCCAGCTCCACGTATAACGGCCGGACTGGTAGTCGCAGGTGGGCTCGTAGAGCGGCTCTACCACGTCGTAGGGAATCGTGGTTTCCACGATGCCTCTGAGCGAGTTGTCGATGGTAATCGTGCGCCAGGGGGTTGCTCCGGGCAGCGGAATGCTGGCGAAAGCGGAACCGAAGCCGCCGTTCTCTCCATCATGTGGGAAGGCTATCGTATAACCGATGCCTTCGGTATAGTTGGAGAGATGCGAACCACAGTAGTTGCTTCCCACGCCGGTCTCGCCTATCAGGAGCCAGAGCGAGGAGTGGAACAGGCAGGGAAAGGTGTAGCCCAGCCCGTATTTCGATGCCACATTCATCGCCGCATCGGCGTCGTATTCCTCTTCATAGCTGGGTTTTGTGCGCTCCCACCCCGTTTCCGGACCGATCTGCGGACAAAGGAAGGTGCGCGTTTCGTCGGGAAGAAGGAACGCCGTGAGCTCTTTCTCGATGACCATCCGCTTGTATTTGTTGTCGGCCTGGCGCGGAATCAGGTAGCGAAAAGCCACATCGTTGTTGCTCACCATCCACTCCATCGCGAACTGGAAACCGCTGGTGTTGGCCACCTGCAAAAGCATTCGGCGAGCCTGGAAGTGCTTCTGCGAGCATTTGGTGTGCGCCATCGTGTAGTCTTTCTCATAGTCGGAGGTTGTGGCATCGGTGATTCTGAGTCCTTCTGCCAGGTTGCCGAGACTCGTCAGCAAGCCTAATTGCGAGGGTTTCAGGGCCTCCTCGCCGCCGTAACTGATGCGATAGGTCAGTCGGCCTTCATCGTCGGCAACGGTCACCACCATGTTTTCATCGGGCGACATCACTCTTTTCTCTGTGGCAAAAGCCCCGATGGCCGTCAAGCATAGGGTCACCGTAGCCATCCATTTCATAAGAAAGTATTTCATGATTCTATCAAATTAAGCTGCTGCAAATTTACTAATTTTACCACAAACCGCCAAATGTTTGTCTTTTGTTTTTCGATGAGCCTTCTGAAATGGCTCTATCGTCCTCTCGATTCGTCGATAAAATCGGATTTTTCCCTTGAAGGAATCTTGACAAACGGCACTTTCATTCTACGTGAAAGGTGCTTTGGCCTAATTGCCCTTGATACCCGAAAGTGGCAGAAAACCCATGTCCGAGTCGGAAAGAATACGTTTGCGACTTGGAAACAATACGTTTGCGACTTGCGAACAAGACGTTTCTGACGTGCAAACAACATACTTCTATAGCAGAAAGAGACCATCGGAACCGACCTCTGAAGGCACAAACGACCACAAAAGACGCCATTTCATCCAATCCAAAAAGGCATCTCAACGGCGCGTTTTTGCAACCTACTCACTATCAACCGATTGCAAAACGGCTCATTTTTGCGCGATTTCGCACCGCAGGAGAATGATTCTGGAAAGCGAGGAAAAATACCATTAAAAGTTGTAAATACAGAGAAGCGCTCGTCGAAAACATCATAAAATTCTTCTGCTACAGGTCGTGTTCTCGATTTTTTTCGTATCTTTGCAACATCAAAGAAAATCGTTAGAATCAGTAAACACACATGACCCCACAACTAACCGTTTACAAGGCAAGCGCGGGAAGCGGAAAGACTTTCAGGCTGGCCATTGAGTTCATCAAGCTATTGATGGAGAACCCGTCGCAATATCGCTCGATTCTCGCCGTCACCTTCACCAACAAGGCCACGGAGGAGATGAAGATGCGCATTCTGTCGCAGCTCTACGGCATCGCTCACGGGCTCGACGACTCCGATAGTTATATCCACCACATTACTGAAGAATTAGGTATCACGCGCGAAAGGGCCGCCCATCAGGCACAGACGGCACTCACCATGATTGTGCACGACTATAGTCAGCTGCGCGTGATGACCATCGACACCTTCTTCCAAAGCGTGCTTCGCAACCTCGCCCGAGAGCTGGAACTGACGGCAAACCTGCGTATTGGCCTCAACGACAACCAGGTGGAAGAGCAGGCGGTGGACCAGATGATCGAGGAATTGACGCTAAAAGACAAGATGCTCAACTGGATTATCAGCTACATAGAGCAGAACATGGAGGACGACAAATCGTGGAATGTGATCGGGCAAATCAAGCATTTCGGGCGCACCATCTTCCGCGATTACTATAAGGAGAGTAGTAGTCAGCTGAACAAACAATTAGAGAAGAAGGGCTTTTTCAGCCACTATGAAGGCGAGCTGAAGCGCATCAGGAGTGAGGCAAAGGACCGGATGGCCAGCTATGCCGCACAGTTTGAGAGCGTGCTCAGCGCCAACGGTCTGTCGCCGAAGGACCTAAAGAACGGTACGCGCGGCATTGGCTCGTACTTCAACAAACTGGCCGGCAACGACTGGAGCGAAGGAAGATGCTGCAACGATACGATGAAAAAGTGCTGCGAGAGTGCCGAAGAGTGGGCCTCGAAGACGAGCAAGGTCCGCGCAACGATTCTCTCGATAGCCCAAAGCCAGCTGATACCTTTGCTCAAACAGGCCGAAAGCGACCGCCCCCAGCAATGGCGACTTTTCGTTTCGGCCGATGTCACCCTGCGCCACCTCAATCAACTGAGGCTCCTGAGCCATATCGAACAGAAGGTGAGAATGCTCAACGACGAGGCCAACCGCTTCTTGCTGAGCGACACACAACCCCTACTCCACCAGCTCATCGACCATCAGGACAGCCCATTCATCTTCGAAAAGATAGGCACTCAGCTCACTCACATCATGATAGATGAGTTTCAGGACACGAGTACCGTGCAATGGAAGAACTTCAAAGTGCTGCTCGAAGAAACCATGAGCCACGCTTCAGCCATCCAGGATGCGCCTGTCGTGACCAAGCTGGAGGCCGGTCAATCCGCAAAAAAGCCACCTATCAACAACCTGATTGTTGGCGATGTGAAACAGAGCATCTATCGATGGCGTAGCGGCGACTGGACTTTGCTGAACAATATCCAGCAGGAATTCGCCCATGCAGGAGGCCGTCTCGATGTGCAACCGTTGGACGAGAACTGGCGGTCGGCACGTAACATCATCTACTTCAACAACGCTTTCTTCGAGCTGGCCAAAGCGAAGGAGATGGAAAACGAGCGAGCCATCATTCCCGAACTGGCAGAACAACTGGCGGAAGCCTACAAGGATGTCGGGCAGAAAGAGACGATAAAGACGCCAGCCGACGGTCTGGTAAGCATTCGTCTGCTGCCTTCGGAAGACTACAACGAGGCGACGCTCGACCTCATCGGCCAGCATGTTGACGAGCTTTTGCAACACGGCGTCAGCCAAAAGAATATCTGCATCCTGGTGCGCACCAACAAATACATCCCCGTGATAGCCGACTACTTCATGCAGACGAGGCCTTCGGTGAGCATCGTCAGCGACGAAGCCTTCCGCCTGGATGCCTCTCTGGCGGTCAATGCGATGGTCAACGCCCTGCGCGTAGTGGTTCATCCCAACGACATCATCAGCAGGGAGAACGTGGAAAGGGCGCAGAGGAGTATGGCCGGCGATGCGGAAATGGCGGACATCAGCCAGCGTCCCGAACTGAAAGAGATGCCGCTAATGGACCTCGTAGAGCTGCTTTTCCGCGAGCTTCATGCCGACCGCATCGCGGGAGAGAGTGGCTATGTGTGCCTCTTCTTCGACCAAGTGGCGGCCTACATCCGCGACAACGGTGCCGATATAGAGGGTTTCCTCAAGGCGTGGGACGAGGAACTCTGCAAGAAAACCATCCAAAGCAACCAGCTGGAGGGCATCCGACTCATCAGCATCCATAAGTCGAAGGGGCTGGAGTTCGATAATGTCATCATTCCTTGGTGCGACTGGCGACTGGAAATGGTGGACACCATCTGGTGCAAACCAACCGAATCTCCCTTCAATGAGCTACCCATAGTGCCCATAGACTATAGCGCAAAGCTGGCTGAAAGCATCTATCGCGACGACTATGCGCATGAGCATCTGCAGACATGCGTAGACAATCTGAACCTGCTCTATGTGGCCTTCACCCGCCCGAAGCTGAATCTGTTCGTCGTCGGGCGCAAGAATACGTCGGGCCAGCGTAGCAAACTGATTGAGGACTGCCTGGTAGAGCTCGCGGCAAAGCTGCCAACGGCTACACTCGACATGAGCGACGACAAGACTCTACCCACCACCTTCGAATACGGAACGCTGGCGCTACCTTCAAAGAAAGAGGAGAAGGCGTCGCAAAACATCTTCCTCCAGCCCGTGGAACCTTGCCAGATAGGCATTGCCGCCCATGCGAGCAAGGCACAATTCCGACAAAGCAACGAGAGCCGGGAGTTTATCGTCGAGATGACCGACGAGGCCGACAGCTCCGCCGTCGATACGGAATTGCCCGCCATGCTAAAGCCTTCGCGCCAGGAATACGTGAAGATGGGCAACATCATGCACCGCATCTTCTCGCAGATACACACCACCGACGACATTCCAGACATGCTTCGCCGACTGGAGCAAGACGGTGTTCTCTACGACGAGAGTATCTCGCGCGAGAAGGTGGAAGGCATCTTGAAGAGTCGATTCAGCAATCAGCAGGTAAGGGATTGGTTCTCTGACCGTTGGCAATTGTTTAACGAATGTAGCATTATCGCCATCGACCGCGAAGGAAAACTCATGAAACGCCGCCCCGACCGCGTGATGTTCGATGGTGAGGAAGTGGTGGTGGTAGACTTCAAGTTCGGCTCGGAGCAACGGTCTTACCACCAGCAAGTGGAACGCTATAAGCAGTTGCTCTCTGATATGGGCTATACCCGTGTGAGCGGATACCTATGGTATGTCTACCAAAACCATATCGTGGAGGTATAAATTAGTAATGGAGGAAAAAAGACAATGATGACAAACAAGGCATTTTTAGAATATGTGGCAGAAGACATTCTGCTGAAACACGGTAACAATCTGTCGCGTACGGCGGTGGTATTCCCCAACAAACGAGCCTCGCTCTTCATGAACGAGTTTCTCGCAAAACGGGCGGGCAAGCCCATTTGGAGCCCTGCCTACATCACCATCAGCGAACTTTTTGAGCGCCATTCATCGCTTCGCATCGGCGATTCCATCAAACTGATAGCCGACTTGCACAAGAGTTTCATCGCCAAGACCGGCATCGACGAGACGCTCGACCACTTCTACGGGTGGGGATTGCTGCTCTTGGCCGACTTCGACGATATCGACAAGAATATGGCCAATGCGCATCAGGTGTTCGCCAACCTGAGCAATTACCACGAACTCGACGATGTTTCGTATCTCACGGAAGAGCAGATAGCCACGCTAAAACGATTCTTCCAGAACTTCAACGAAGAGCACAACACCAAACTGAAGGAGCGCTTCCTTCAGCTATGGAACCACTTCGAGGACATCTACACCGACTACCGGCAACGCCTGCTCCAGCAAAACCTGGCCTACGAGGGCATGCTCTATCGCGATGTAGCCGAAAACGAGAACCTCGATATGTACTTCGACCAATACCTGTTCGTGGGGTTCAACATGCTCCAGCGGGTGGAACAACAACTCTTTGCCCATCTTCAAGATCAGGGAAAGGCCCGATTCTACTGGGATTTCGACGATTACTACATGAGCCAGACCAACGAGGCGGGCTACTTCGTGAAGCAATATCTCCAGGCGTTCCCCAACGAACTCGACAACCATCGTGCCGACATCTACAACAATTTGCGGAATAAGAAGGTGTTCAACATCGTGAGTGCGGCCACGGAGAACGTGCAAGCCCGCTATGTGGATGCCTGGTTGAAGGGCAACGCCCCCACCTGTCAGGCCCCCGCTGAAGCGAAGCCACGAATGGAAAAAGGCCGCAAGACAGCCATCGTGATGTGCAACGAGAGTCTGTTGCCTACGGTGGTGCATAGTCTGCCCGACGCACTGGGCGAGGCCAACATCACGACGGGCTACCCTCTATCCGACACCCCGGCGGTCTCGTTGGCGAACCTGCTCATCGCAATGAGGCTCTTCCCAAGCAAGAGCGGCCATCGCCGACTCATGAACCACGCCTACGCGCCAGCCTTGGGCGAAGGTTTCCGCATCATCAAACCGGATGCGTCGCCCTTGGAAACGCTGAAATGGATGATAGCAACCATCAAGACCGTAGCTGCCAACCGCACACCTTCGCAAACTTCAGAGGAGATTCAGGCCGAAGCTCTCTTTAAGACGTACACGCTCTTGAACCGCCTGGCGACGCTCATCGAGGGGGGCGATGTGGCCATCGACGTCATTACGCTACAACGACTCATTCAGCAACTCTTCGCCACCACGTCGATTCCCTTCCACGGAGAACCCGCCGTGGGCGTTCAGATCATGGGTGTGCTGGAAACGCGCAACCTCGACTTCGACCACTTGCTCATTCTTTCGTGCAACGAAGGCTTCATGCCTCGCAACGTCAACGATGCGTCGTTCATCCCCCACTCTATCCGCAAGGCCTTCGGACTGACCACCATCGACCATAAGATTGCCGTCTTTTCGTATTACTTCCACCGCCTGATTCAACGGGCAAACGACGTCACCATCACGTACAACAACAGTACCGAAGACGGACATACGGGCGAGATGAGCCGCTTCTTGATGCAATTGATGGTGGAGAGCCCCATCAACATCACGCGCCAGACGCTACTAATCGGGCAGACGCCATACGCTGAATATCGCCAGCACGAAGTGGAAAAAGACGAGGCCATCATGCAGAAGCTCCACGAGTTCCACAACGGGCGCAAGCTCTACCCCACGTCCATCAACCGCTATCTGCGTTGCCAGCTGATGTTCTACTTCAACGACGTGCTTGGATTCCGCGAACCCGATGCCGAAGAAGAGGTCATCGATAGCCGCGCTTTCGGTAATATCTTCCACCGGGCATCCGAACTTTTCTATCAGGAACTGGGCATCAAGCGCCCCTTGCAACAAAAAGAAATCAGCCATGCCCTCAAACAAAGTGCCCTGATTGACAAGATTGTAGACCAGGCCATACGCGAAGAGGTGTTCAATCAGGCGAAGCAAATGCCCGAACTCAACGGCTTGCAAATTATCAACCGCGAGGTAATCATCCGCTATCTCAGGCGCCTGCTCGAGATAGACCAGCAACTGGCTCCCTTCACCGTGCTCGGTACGGAGGAAAAGGTGTGCGGAACGACGCGCATCAGCACCTCGAAGGGAAGCTTCGACATACATCTGAGCGGTATCATCGACCGTCTGGACCAGGTGGATGAGAAGGTTATCCGAGTGGTAGACTACAAGACGGGCGGCCGAGCCTTAACGAGTAGCATCAAGTCTGTCGATGAGATTTTCGCCCACCCCATGCTTCGCGACAAGCACCCCGACTATTTCCTTCAGGCCATGCTCTATGCACTCATCGTCAAGAACAAGCCCGAATACAACCCTCAACAGCTGCCCGTGAGCCCGGCATTGCTCTTCATTCAGCATACCAAGGGCGCCCATTACGACCCCGTCTTGTCTATCGACAAGCGCACCATCAGCGACATCGGCGAGTATGAAACCGACTTCATGCAACAACTGAACCAAGTGTTGGCCGAGATGTTTGAGCCTCAAGTGCCCTTCCGCCCGACACCCGACCATGAAGTATGCAATACTTGCCCTTACCGCATGATGTGCCATCTCTAAGAAAGCAAGTGTTCAGAAGGGTGTAAAAACAAAAAAAAAGATGCCTCGGAAGTGTTCAGAAGGGTGTAAAAAACAAAAAAGATGCCTCGGAAGGGGGCATCTTTTTCGGTGATTCCGTTGGGACTCGAACCCAAGACCCACAGCTTAGAAGGCTGTTGCTCTATCCAGCTGAGCTACGGAACCCTAAAAACGGGTGCAAAATTACTGCTTTTTCTTCACATCACCAAATAATTTCGCAATTATTTGCCGTTTCCTTGCTATAGAAGCGCCTTCAAGGCCATCACTTCTCAGATGTAAGCGATGGCCTCAAAGCGCAGAAGATTCTATGAGTTCATCGACATCAGGAACTCCTCGTTGCTACGTGTTCGCAACATACTATCGTGGATGGTGTTCATTGCCTCGATAGAATTCATGTCGGCAATGTACTTACGGAGAATCCACATGCGGTCGAGCGTTGTCTTGTCCTGAAGCAAATCGTCGCGACGAGTGCTTGAAGCCACCAGATTGACGGCTGGGAAGATACGCTTGTTAGAGAGCGAGCGATCGAGCTGAAGCTCCATATTACCCGTTCCCTTGAACTCCTCGAAGATCACTTCGTCCATCTTAGAGCCGGTGTCGATGAGGGCTGTGGCCACGATAGTGAGCGAACCGCCACCCTCGATATTACGGGCAGCTCCGAAGAAGCGCTTCGGCTTCTGTAGGGCATTGGCGTCTACACCACCCGTGAGCACCTTTCCGCTGGCGGGAGCCACCGTGTTGTAGGCACGAGCCAGACGCGTAATCGAATCCAAGAATATGACTACGTCGTGGCCACACTCCACCATACGCTTGGCTTTCTCAAGCACGATGCCGGCGATCTTCACGTGGCGCTCTGCAGGTTCGTCGAACGTAGAGGCTATCACTTCGGCATTCACGGTGCGAGCCATATCTGTGACCTCCTCAGGACGCTCGTCGATGAGCAGCATCATCAGATAAGCCTCGGGATGATTGGCTGCAATAGCGTTGGCGATGTCTTTCATCAGGATGGTCTTACCCGTCTTCGGCTGGGCCACGATCAGCGCACGCTGACCCTTACCGATGGGTGCGAACAAGTCAACCACGCGGGTGCTGAGATTGGTGGTTGCGGGATCGCCGCAAAGCGTGTACTTCTCGTCGGGGAAGAGCGGTGTGAGATGCTCGAACGGAATACGGTCGCGCACTTCAGAAGGCACGCGTCCGTTGATTTTCTCCACGCCCGTCATGGGGAAATACTTCTCGCCTTCGCGCGGCGGACGCACATGGCACTCTACCACATCGCCTGTCTTCAGGCCATATCGCTTGATCTGGGCCACGCTGATATAGACATCGTCGGGCGAAGAAAGATAGTTGTAGTCGCTCGAACGCAGGAATCCATATCCGTCGGGCATGATTTCCAGCACGCCGTTGGCGGTGATGATGTCCTTGAAGTCGAAATCTTCGCTGGCCTCGAACACATTCTGCTGGTGATAGACGGGTGCAGGAGCAGGCATCGGCGACATGGGATTGTCGAAGATGTCGTAGTTGGGAATGGCGGCCTGGTCTTCAATGGGAAGATCCACCACGGGGATAAAGTCGACACCGTTGCCCGGATCGCCTGTCCAGACGGCATCTTCGCCCCCCTCTTCGGCATTCTCGGTGCCGTCGTTGTGGGCATTCACCTTTTCCTGAAGCTGAGCCAGCAGTTCGCTTTGCGCTTCGTTGCTATTGTCGGTGGGCTGATAGTTCTCTTCGGGCACCTCCATATCGTCGGTGGGCATCAAGCCATTGGCCTCGGGTGCCGTTTCACTGGCTCCATCCCGCTGAGCTACCGGCTTTTCCTGCTCGTCGGCCTCTGTGTCGATAATCCCGGCAGCGGCCTTGGCGGCAGCGATGGCCTCCATCTCGGCCTTCGTCCGGCGACCTCTGTGCTTGGGGAATGCGGCCAGTGCCTCCTCCACGATTTTCTTTTCATCAATCACGGGTGCGGCGTTCTGCTCCTCGGGCTTCTCAGCTTCCTGGTTTTCGGCTGGCAGACTGAAGAGGGGCATCTGCTCCTGTTGCTGAACATTCTTGTTCTTCTTCGTGTCGAAGTTCTCGCCATCCTTGCCGTTCACGGAATAAACGTGGTCGGTTTCCTTCTTGGCTATGCGGGTGCGCTTACGCTTCGAGGCGGCCGGTTGGGCGGCGGCACCAATCTTGGCCTGCTCGTCGAGAATGGTATATACGATATTTTGGAAATCGGATTTGGTATCTACCTGAATGCCTAACTCGTTGGCAATAGCTTCCAATTCGGAGATACTCTTCGATGATAATTCTTCAATTTTATACATAATGGTGATATGTGTTTTTTTGAGGATCAATAAATAACTTGTCTTGGAATCCGTTTGCATCGCTTCCTCGTGCTGATGCGACATACGGTTACGGCAAACGGTGTTTTAGAAATCGGGTGCAAAGTTACGAATTTATTCACAAATCATCATTCATTCTGTGGTAAAACATGCGCAACTTTAACTTTTTTTACGAAGAAAAGCAGATAGCGTATGCCTTTTTAGCCTTCTATTTCGGCCAATTCGAGCCATCGCATGCTCTTCTCGTCGAGCTCAGCGTTGAGGTGTGGCAGCCGCTTGCTCTTTTCGGTCAGTGCCTCCACGCTCAGCGTTCCGCTACAAAGTTCCTCTTCCAGCCGCTTCTTCTCGGCTTCGAGCGCTGCTATATCCTGTTCTAACTGCTCAAACTCGCGCTTTTCCTTGTAGCTCATCTTTCTACGTTGTGGCTTTTCCCGAGTCCTATTGGGATGTGGTTCGTTGTTCTTCTTAGCGTCACTCTTCGCGGTCTCGTTCTCCTTGCTCTGCAACGAGTTCCATTCGCGATATTGCGTATAGTTGCCGGGAAAGTCCTTGATCACGCCATTGCCCTTGAACACCAGCAGATGATCCACCACCTTGTCCATGAAATAGCGGTCGTGGCTGACCACGATGACGCATCCCGGGAAGTCGGCCAGGTATTCTTCTAATATTTGCAACGTGGTGATATCCAGGTCGTTGGTAGGTTCGTCTAACACCAAGAAATTGGGATTCTTCATCAGCACCGTGCAGAGATACAACTTGCGGCGCTCGCCTCCCGAGAGTTTGTACACGTAGTTGTGTTGTTGTTCGGGCGTGAAGAGGAAATATTGAAGGAACTGACTGGCCGAGAAATGCTTGCCGCCCCCCATGTCGATGTATTCAGCGATGTCGCGTACCACGTCGATGACCTTCTGCTGCTCGTTGAACTGCAATCCCTCCTGCGAGAAATAGCCAAAGCGCACGGTGTCGCCAATGTCGAACTTCCCCTGGTCGATGGGTTCCAGTCCGAGCAGCATCTTGATAAACGTGGACTTCCCCGTGCCGTTGTTGCCCACGATGCCCATCTTCTCATAACGCGCAAAATTATAGTAGAAATCCTTCAAGATTACCAGGCGGTTGCCATCGGCCTCATCGCCAAAGGTTTTCGACACATACTGGCACTCGAATATCTTCGAACCGATATAGATACTGCTCGACTTCAGTCGCAATTGCCGCTCCTCGATGCGTTGCTTGGCAACACGCTCCAGCTCGTAGAAGGCCTCCTCGCGATAGCGAGCCTTATGTCCTCGGGCCTGCGGCATGCGTCGCATCCACTCCAGTTCGCGCCTGTAGAGGTTGTTGGCCCGCATGATTTCGGTGCGCGTATTGTCTATCCGCTCCTGTCGCTTCTCAAGATAGTAGCTGAAGTTGCCGCGATAAGTATAGATGGTGCGGTTTTCGATTTCCAAGATGATGTTGCAGACGCGGTCCAGGAAGAAGCGGTCGTGAGTCACCATCAGCAACGTCTTGTTGCCCCGCGACAGATAGCCCTCGAGCCATACGATCATATCCAAGTCGAGATGGTTGGTGGGCTCGTCGAGTATCAGCATGTCGGGCTCCGTCAGCAGCACGTTGGCCAGCGCCACACGCTTCTGCTGCCCGCCGCTCAGCTGGCCCATCGGCTGTGTCAGGTCGGCAATGTGCAATTGCGTCAGCACCTGCTTGGCTCGCAGCACCTTCTCCTCTTCGCCGTGATGATTGAAGCAGGCATCCAGCACCGACTCCTCGGGGTCGAACGTCGGCGACTGCTCCAGATAGCCGATACGCAGGTCGTTGCGATAGATGATGCTGCCGCTGTCGTAGCTATCATGCCCCGTGAGCAACGACAACAGGGTAGACTTGCCCGTGCCGTTCTGGGCTATCAGTCCCACCTTCTGCCCCTCGGCAATACTGAATGAGATATTCTCGAACAGCACGTGTGCCCCGAACGACTTCGTCAGGTTCTGTACTACTAAATATGGATTTGTCATGCTTCGGCCACCCTCTTGTTGATCTCTTCGATATAGCCGAGCACCTCGTTGCGCCCCGTCTTCTTCTCGGCCGATGTGATGAAGTAGATGGGTGTCTCCTCCCAAGTATCCAGGAGCTTCTCCATCCACGCCTCGGCGTTCTGCTTGGCCTTCACAGGTCCAATCTTGTCGGCTTTGGTGAACACGATACAGAAGGGGATGCCGCTCGTGCCCAGCCAGTCTACGAACTCGCGGTCTATCTGCTGCTGCTCGTGGCGGATGTCAATCAACACGAACACGTTAACCAACTGCTGGCGTTGCAGGATATACGACGAAATCATCTGCTCCAGCTTCTTGCGCATCAGCTTCGAGAGCTTCGCGTAACCATAGCCTGGCAAGTCCACCAGATACCATTCATTATTCACAATGAAGTAATTGATGAGCTGCGTCTTGCCAGGCGTGGCCGATGTCTTGGCCAGCGACTTGCGCCCGCATAGCATATTGATTAGGCTCGACTTCCCCACATTGCTTCGCCCGATAAACACATACTCCGGCTTCGTGTCCTTCGGACATTGCACCACCGACGGGCAACTAATCACGAATTCTGCTTTCTTGATATCCATACCTACTATTTGTTTTCCAGTTGCAAAGGTACAAAAAATAATCGAAATAATTGCATAAATTTCAAAGAAAAAATCGGGAGTTTCGCTAACATGTGCGGATTTTAACACATTATAAGACTCAGTGAGTGAAAGCGTCACAATGTCACTTGCCACTTCGTCACTTTAAGTGATTTACCGCGTTTCCTTAACAGGTTTTTGCACACTACGAGCCCTCATTTTTTTTGCGGTCTCAATAATCACTCGTGCTTTGCACCGTGTTCACAACGCACTCTTTGAGTTGCTGAACAACCATCGCTCCCACAATGCATACGCCATCCGTCTTCTTACAGTTGACAGTTGACAGTTTACTTTTAAGCCGTACACCCCCAAAAAAAAGAAAGAAAAGGTTATAAATTATAATATAATATAATTTATAATAATATATAATATATATAATATATATATTATATATTATTATAACCCTCCGCTCACCCATTTGCAACCGTTTCGTAGAAAACTGTCAACTGTCAAACTGTAAGATTTTGTCAGCCTATCACACCTCTCATCTCTCATCTCTCATCTCTCATCTCTCCACTCTCACCTCTCCGCTCTAACCTCTCACCTCTCCATTAAAAAATTTTATGATTTTGAGCCCCTCTGCAACACCTTGTGTTTAAGCGCTTTACAAAATTTTCGTCAGTTTTTCCTCCGATTTTCCCGATTTCTCAATTTTTTTTGTACCTTTGCACTCAGAACAAAACACATGTGTTAACCGCGATCTTTGAGGCTGCGCCTCAGCAAAGTCTGAAAGCAAGCTTTCCGCTTTGCATTCGGCTTGCGCGATCTTTGACTTACTGAAAAACACTTTGGCGGCTATGGGATAGCCGCATACTCAACCTGAGGATGAGAGGAGGAGGAAGGGGCGACTGCAAAGCAGCCGCTTACTGAAAAAGCTGGAGAGATGCATTGAAAAGGGGAGAGGAATGCGCTGGAAGATGAGGGGATCACTATACTAAACCTCACCCCGTTTTAGCCTGCGGCTAAAACGGGGAAGGTCTGCGGCAGTTACGCGGGAATCAGGAAGTTGATGACTTCTTGCTCGATGTTGACTTTAAAGGGTCCTACGGGGGTGTTCATCAGACGGCCATCAACGCCTACCATTGCGTGAACGGCCTCCTCTACGACGATTTCCTGGGTGCGATAAGGATGCACGGAACGGTGGTTCAGGAACTTGCCCGTGAAGAGCAGGTAGAAGCCTTCGATGAGCTGCGTCATCTCGGGATGATAGACCACGGAGACGTCGAGCATGCCGTTATAGGGGACGGCATTGGGTGTCTGTCCGTAGCCGCGGGCGCTGCCGATGCAGACGGTCATGATGCGACGCTTGATGCGCTCGGAGTTGATGCGCAGGTCCATCTTGTACTCCATGCGCTGGAAAATCATCAGCAGGAACGACGTGATGAACGAAAGCGTACGCGACCCAAAGAGCCTGCGGGTTTGTCGGCGCAGATTCATGATGGCGGCGATGAGTCCGATGTTCACGCAATTGAGGAAATAGCGGTGGCAGTGCTCATTCTTCTTGTTGGTGTAGCGGATGCACCCCAGGTCGATTCGGCGGATTCGGCGTTGGCGAAGCCATTCGATGGTCTGCTCCTCTTCGCCCACCCGGAAGTTCCAGTAGCGGGCGAAGTCGTTCATCACCCCGTTGGGGATGACGCCCAGGGCGATGGTGTCGCGCACCTCACGGGTTTGCATCATCAGGCAGTTGACGGCATCGTTCAGGGCTGAGTCGCCTCCCACGATGATGATTGTCTTGTAGCCATTATTGATGAACATCTTGACGATGCGCTCTACGCTGTCGCTGCTTTCGCTCTGCACCTTGTCGTAGTTGATACCTTTGGTCTGGAGTATCTTTTCTATCTTCTCCCAACGTTTGTTCGGACGGAAGATGTCGTGCTTCGGGCAGTAGAGTATGCCCCATTTATCTAACTCGTTATTCATCATGCTGTACGTATGGTCTATGATTTACTTTTCAACTTTTCCATGATTTCGCCGACTACGGTGCCGACGGTTCGTAAGGGTTCTCGTGCCGCTTCCACCCAATGGATGCTGAACCCTCGGCGCTCCATGCCTCGGAACCACGTCATCTGCCGCTTGGCAAACTGGTGGATGGCTATTTCCAGTTGGCGGAACATCTCATCGTAGCTGAGCTTCCCGATGATGTACTCTGTGACGAACTTGTATTCCAACCCGTAGTAGATGAGGTCTTCGGCGGCTATTCCGCTATCGATCAGGCCTTTCACCTCGCTGACCATCCCCTCGTTGAGTCGGGCTTGGAGCCGTTGCGTGATGCGCTGCCTACGGTTTTCGCGGTCGATGCTGATACCGATGATGATGGAGGATATCTGTGGGAAGTGCCTTTGTGGCGTGGGAGCATGCAGGTTGTATTCCTCAATCTCGATGGCCCGGATGGCTCGCTGAGCCGTGTCCACGTCGGTCTGATTGTGCATATTGGAGCCCGTCTGGGCTTTCAGTTCCACCAGCATCTGGGTCAGTTCTTCGAGCGATTTGCCTTCGAGTCGCTGGCGCAGTTCGGGGTTTTGCGGCACGGGTGAGAGCGAATAGCCTCGCAATACGGCTTCGAGATAGAGCCCGGTACCGCCGCAAAGGATGGGTTGGCGCTGGCGGCTGATGATGCCTTCGTAGGCTTTCAGGAAGTCGCGCTGATATTCGAAGAGATTGTAGCGGGTTCCCGGCTCACAGATGTCGATGAGATGATAGGGGATGGGTTGTCCGTCGACCACATAGTCGGAGAGGTCTTTGCCGGTTCCGATGTCCATCCGACGGTAAACCTGTCGTGAGTCGGCAGAGAGAATCTCCCCGCCGATAGTGGCCGCCAAAGCCGTAGCGATGGTTGTTTTTCCGCAGGCCGTGGGGCCTAATATGGCAATCAGCTCATTCATTCGGCGGCAAAGTTACGAATAAACGCGCAAAAAGCCAAATTTCTTCGCGTATTTTTCTCTTTACTCATGGTTTTCAGATGGTTACGCATCGAGCCATTTCTTGCGGAACTGCGCCAAGCTTTGTTGGGTATGCGCCTGAAAGGTTCTGTATTCGGGCGCGTCGGGATTGAACGGACGATGGTTGAGTGCCTGGGCGATGGGAGCCCATTCGCGAAGATATTGCTGGGCACAGGTGGAGAAATAGTTTTTCACGAACTGCCGCCAGATGTAGTCGACGGCCTGATCAGACGGATGAAGCATGTCGGCGGCATAGAACCGATAGTCGCGAAGCTCGTCGTTCATGATTTCATAAGCAGGGAAATAGCCGACGGTGCCTCCCAGTTTTTCTACAGCCAAGAGCAGGGTGGCCTTGGACAACTGACTTCCGTGGAAGCCGTACTTATGATAGCGGATGGGACTGACGGTGGCGATGACGTGCACATTCGGATTCATTTGCCGCAAGCAATGGATGGTACGGCTCATGAAGTGGGCGCATTCGTCGACGGAGAGTTTCTCTTCACGAAAGAGCGAAGCGGGCCGTTTCTGGCAATTGTCGACCACCTCGTTGGTTTCCTTCAAGATATAGACGTGGTTGGTGCCGTAGGTGAGGATTGCCACATCCGGAGAGAACGAGGGCGAAGATGCGGTGGCTGCTCCGTCGGAAGCTGCCAGCCGCTCAACGCAATGCAGCACGCTGACGGGATTGTACATCACCCCATCGGGATTTACGACAGCAGGAAAGAGCGCATCAGAAAACTTCTTTCCGATGCTTGCCGCAAAGCAGCTACCCACACACAAGATGCGCTGACCCGGCTGGATCAGAGCCGTTGCCGAGTCCACGATAACGGGGGTACGAAACAATTCTTCATCCTTCATCCTTATTCCTTCATCCTTATTCCTTCATCCATCCTCACCTCAGCTCCTGCTCACCTGCAGTCCGGTCTGGCTGAGACTCATATCCACAAAACGGGCGTTGGCATTCAGCCGATTGGCATTGAGTGTCTGCTTGATGCGGGCAACTGCTTCGGGATCCTTCGCAATCATATACAGGTATCCTCCACCGCCCGCTCCGGGTAGCTTATAGCCTAAACAGAAGTCGTGAATAAGACTGGTAAGCTGCTGAATCTCAACAGGATTTGTTCCTTTGTCCAAGTTTTGATTCTGCTGCCAAGTCTTACCTACAAGCCTTCCCATCTGCTCGAACTGATTGCGCTGAATGGCCTCGAACATGTCGAGGGCGTGGCTCTGCATTTGTCGTAGCAACTGAATCTCGTCGTGCTGATTGAGGAACATCCGTCGCACGATGTCGGCCAGGATGGTCTTGGCCGTTCGCGTGATGCCCGTATAATATAACAGGTGGCAGGGCTCGTATTCGGGTTGTGTAAACAGGCCGTCGGGCAACCAGCGCACCTCGGGATTCTGGTCGAAGCCCCGATGCGTCTGCAAGAGTTTCACTCCGTGAAAGATGCCTCCGAACTGGTCTTGCCAGCCACCGCCCGTTGTGAGCAGTTGTTCGAGCACCAAGGTTCGGTGGCCTATCTCGTTCTTGTCCCAAGCCAGTCCGCAGAAGTCGCTCAAGGCTCCCAATACCGTCGATGCCAACAAACTACTGGTTCCCAGGCCGCTACCGGCAGGAATGGCCGAGAGCAGCGTCAGTTCGATGCCGCTTCCGAAAGCTTCGAGCTGATCATGGAGCGAGGAGAACGATTCCTTGGAGAAGCCCGGCTGGAACCCGGCCAACACCAAAGCGGCCTTGGGGATGGAGAAAGGACTTCCCACAAGGTTGAAATGAGCCAGTTCCTCGTAGGTTCGCACCACCTCCATTGCGCCCAGGTCGATGCTTCGCAATACGATGTGCCGCTCCTGACAAGGTTTCACGTAGGCTTGTAAGGGCGGCTGGCCGTTCAACTCGATAGCCAAGTTGACCACGTTGCCTCCCTCCATCAGACAATAAGGCGGGGTATCCGTCCAACCACCGGCAATGTCGATTCGAACAGGCGAACGCCCCCAAACAATCTGGTCGGAATAAACGGAGAGAGTGGGATGTTGCCGCGCCTCTAAAGCTGATGCGGTGAGTCCCTGCCGGAGAAGCGCAAATGCCCTGCCTTCATAGTCGGTATCGGGAGCTGATTTCGATTTCTCGGCGGAAGGCTCTTGGTTGAGGCGTTGCAATTCAGCACGGAACATGTTGTCATGAATGCGCTTCATCAGGGGCTCGCTTTCCGCCAGAGGCAACGGGGCAGCGAGATGGTGCAGGTGGAACTCACGAGCGGCATCCTCTAAATCCACTTGATAGAACACGCTATGGGCGTGGTTGCGGGCCAAAGCCCGCCAGTTGTCTGCCCGATAGGCTGCCCTCTGACGGGTGAGTCGCTCCATATCAGCCTCAGCTGAAATATCATCGGCAGAGAGCCTCCGAGCATTCTTCCAAAGCATTTTGCCGCCTTGCAAGTCGGGAGCATTGAGCATCCAGCGCAACACAAGCCCGGCATCATGCACATTGTCGACAACGGGGAAAATGCGAGCCGATTGCAGATCGGCCGTCATATCCGTTTCGATTCTTCGCTGAGCAGCCCATTCTACGAAAGGCTGACCCAGGAACAAGGTGTCGGGCGATTCGAGCGCGCCCCGGAAGGCATCGTTGAAACCATACGGACGAACGCACCACTCGCTTTCGCCAACAGGGACGATGTCGACGCATTGTCCGTCGAGAAGCCTGACATCCCAGTTGTTCTCGGGGATGCCCGTTATCATATTGTTGGTGGACAAGTGCCAGCTCTGCCCTACCCAACTGTTCTCTATCCAGATATTCTGGTTGCGTTCGGTCAGTTCTGCTTCGAGGAACGTGTTCTGCACGAACATCGATGGGTGGGGTTTCCGCGAGTGATGCATAATCTCGCGCTGGTCGTTCACCAGATTCTGAATGGCCACCGTAGACGAAATCATGTCGTGAGTGGTACCGAAATGATAGAACTCGCCTCCGGGTAGCGGCAGGATGGCCACACGAAGCGGGTTGACATCTTCGTCGGCAATGCCGGGATGAGTACCCAAAGCTCGCCCGAAGTCAGCATAGAGATCGTAGTTGCTGGGGAGCGATGAAGATGCCGAATGGCACTTCTGCATGAGAACCCGCACGGCACGGTCGCTGAGCAGCCAGATGCCTATATCGGTGAGATAGAGATGGGTCTTTGAAAGCTCGCCCAAAGTCTTCACCGAAGGTTTTTGCAACATGTATTCCAGGGTGGCTGGCGACTTGCGTGAAGATACGAAGACGCCATGATTCTTGGCGGTCTCAGCAGGCAGCCATAAGCCATAGCATACCACATCCACCTCAGGAATCGGTTGTAGCGCCTGGGTAGAACGGATAAACACATCGCCACTGACCACCATCGTGTGGAGCGATTGAGGCGCTTGATGCATGATTTGCTCATAGAGCGGCACCTGAAGCGACAGCAGATCTTGTGAGAGTCGCTGGCCGCGTTCCCAGCGGAAAATGGGAATGGGTGTAAGAATCTTTCCCGACGGAGCGTATGCCGGCAGACGCCTGCTCTGCCCACCTGCGTGGATGAGGATACGCTTTTCAGAACCAAGCCATTGTCTGAAGGCCGATTCGCCATGCGGGGACGCTGAACCATCCGTAGACGAGGCCCTTTCGTTTGCGAAGCAGGCATCAAGGAGCCAGGCTGTTCCCCCACCCGACCCCAGCTTATGCCCGATGGGGTCGTTGGTGCTGAACCACTCATCGCGATGGAGCCCCGTGATGTCGTGAAAACAATTCACCAGGTTTGGTGGCAATGATAATAGTTTCTTCATGTGGCAGCACTTTTATTTCTTCCGTTTTTTCCACTCAGTATAGGCGACGGCGAGGATAAGCAGCACCAGCACGATGTAGGCGATGTAGGCAATGGTTTCGGTGGTCTGCAGGCTCTTGGGATAGAACATCAGTTCTACTTTGTGCTTGCCAGCCGGTACATTCAGGGCGCGGAGAATATAATTCACGCGTCCCAGTTCTGCCAGATTCCCGTCGATTGTGGCGGTCCATCCCGGATAGTAATTCTCTGAGAACACCACGATGCCGCCCTTACCCGATTCCACATCGTAGCTCAGGTGATTCGGTTCGTAGGCATTCAACGTCACCACCGACAGATTGTCTTGCTCCTGAGCCTTGCCCAACTGCTGTTCAAAGCGTTTGTCGGCTACGGCTTCATGACGAAGATCCAGTTGCTTGATGGCTTGTATCTCACCGTTGGCATTGTCTACATAGGTAATCTTGTCAACAAACCAGGCGTTGCCGTAAACGTATGGATTCTGAACGGGGACGGTTTCGCCTCCTTGTAGCGGCATGATGATATACCGCGTGTTCAACATGTTGAGTACGGGGAAGATAGAATCGCCGTTCACCTTCGTCATATCGCCGGCCGCGTTGGCGATGGCAGGCATCAGTTGCTGCATCTCCGGCGCGATGTAGGTCTCTATCATCTCCTGATAGCGGCGAAGCTTGGCCGCATGATAGCCACCGATGCTCTTGTGATAATAGCTCGTTTCGTTCTCGTTGAACGTGTTTGTGGCCATATTCAATACGCGGTAGTTGCCCTGATCGCTTTTATCTTGCAAGATCATCTCGTCGGTCTTGGTCATCTGCTGAGGAGCATCGCGCTCGCTCTTGGGTACAAACATATCGTAGCTCAAGTAGCGCTTATTGACCGACCACATATCTGCCAGGCACAGAACGATGAGCGCTCCCATCAACCAAGAGGCCTTGAGTTTCTGGGCGCGATAGAGCATGAGCAACAACGTACCCACTACGATGATGCCAAACGAACGCCAACAATCGGCAACAAAGATGCTACGACGCACTTGCTGAAGGTTGTCCATGAAGGCTCCCAACTGATCTTGCGGCAACATCTGCTGGAACTGGCTCACCTCTGTGTTCGTGGTGAAATTGAAAAACATGCCGGGCATCAATGCAAACAACAAGCACGGAATGGCCGTCAGGCCAAATGCCACGTAGAGGGAAGTCCCCCTCTTATCCTCTCCAAAGGAGGCCACCCATTCCTTCAGCGCCAGCATAGCCAACAGGGGTATGCAGAACTCGGCAATGACCAAGATGGATTCTACGGTGCGGAATTTGGCATACATCGGTACATAGTCGATGAAGAAATTGGTGAGCGGCATGAAATTCTGACCCCACGCCAACATGATAGAGAGCACGGTGGCAATGAGAAGTGCCCATTTCAATGGTCCACGCACGACGAAAAGCCCCAAGATGAAGAGCATCAGCACAAAGGCTCCTACATATACGGGACCGCTGGTACCGGGTTGCTGGCGGTCGAGTGTCGACTCGTTCCAGTACATCGGCATCTGGTTGTAGATATATGAATAAGGTATAGACCCTTCGGCGGTATTGAAATAGTGGCTGCCGCCCTGCTTTTTTCCTGCCGGAGTGTTGCCTAACACTCGGTCGGAGGCCCCGCCCTTCACGTTGGGAATCAGCAACGACCAAGTCTCGCCTATTCCGTAGCTGTAGTCGGTGATATAGTCGCGCTCGAGTCCACTCGAAGTCTGGTTCTCCACATTCTTCTTCACCAACTCGCTCTTGCCACGCATCGACTCTTGCGAATACTGCCACGTGTGATAGAGTGTCGACGCATTCATGGCGATAGCGATAAGGGCTGCCACGAAGCAAACACCAGAAGCTTTGAGCCAATGAATGATTTGTCCTTTGCGAATGGCTTCGATGAGCCAGCCGATGACCATCAGCAGGATGATCAGCAAGTAGTAGTAGGTCATCTGAACGTGGTTGGCATAGACTTCGAACGAGGCAAAGATGGCGGTCACCACCAAGCCCCAGAGGTACTTGCCCCGATAGGCCAGCACGATGCCCGCTATCATAGGCGGCAGATAGGCCAATGCCCATACTTTCCAAATGTGTCCGGCTGCAATGATAATGAAGAAATAGCTGCTGAACGCCCAGACCACAGCACCTAAGGCCGCCATCCATCGACGGAAGTCAAAGGCGCGCATCAGGATGTAGAAGCCCAGCAGATAGACGAACACATACCACACATTCTCGGGCAACCACAAGTGATAGGCTTTCGTGGCGGCACTGATGCTTTCCGTACTTCCGTAGGAAGGCGATGTCTGGTAGGTGGGCATTCCGCCAAAGGCCGAATTGGTCCATCGGGTGGTCTTGCCTGTAGCTTCTTTGTACTTTTGTGCCTCTTGTCCTAATCCGACACCAGCCGATGAGTCGTGACGATACAATATCTTCCCCTCGATGTCGGCCGGGAAGAAATAGGCAAATGCAATAAGTGCAAACAATACGATTACCAGAAGTTCTGGCAGATACTGCTTCAAATTCTTCATAATCATTTGGGTGAATTATTCTTTTATTTGATTTCAGGGTGCAAAATTACACAAAAACTTTGAGAATACCATTCATTTCCTCTATAAAATACATTTACAAAAGCAATCATGCCTTTTCTTCCTGGCTGATAAGCCTCATGTATTCGTCGTAGGAGATGTATCTTCCCCCCATTGAGCGCAAATGAGGTGTCTCAAATTGGCAGTCGATGAGCGTTCCGCCTGATTCGGCCAGCACTTCGGCCAGATAGATAAGGGCCTGTTTGCTGGCATTCGGCACCAATGAGAACATGCTCTCGCCGAAGAAAGCGGTGCCGATATTCACGCCATACAACCCGCCGACGAGTCGGGACTGACCGTCTTTGTCTTTTGAGGGTTCCCATACTTCCACACTGGCCGCCAAGTGTTGGCGGTGGAGTTCGGTATAAGCCCTGATCATGTCTTCGCCGAGCCAGGCCCCATACTCGTTGATGCGCAGTTGGCTGCATTGGCGGATTACTCCCTCGAAGTCGTTGTTGATGCTCACAAGGTACTGCTGTTTGTTGATGAGCGTCCGCATCGAATGGGAGATGTGAATCTCTTTGGGGAAGATGACGAAGCGCTTCATGGGACAATACCACATGGGTTCCTCGCTTTCGCGAAACGAATACCAAGGGAAGATGCCGTTGCTGTAGGCCAAAAGCAGCCTGTCCACACTCAGGTCGCCGCCAATGGCCAACAGACCGTCGGAATCACCGTAGTGGGGATCGGGGAAAGTGATGCTATCGTCGAGTTGGAACACCATAGAATGGGGACGTTTTTATTCGCTGTGATACAGCAACTTACTGCATCGGAGGAGCGGCTTGCTGAGCCAGACAGAGGGTTTGGTCGGGGTTGGTGCTGACCGTAACTGCACCTCCTTGGCGCAACGAGCCAAAGAGAATCTCGCGCATCAGGAGCGGTTTCAACATTTGAGCGATGACGCGATTCATCTCGCGGGCGCCGTATTCCTGAGTGAATCCCTTCTGAAGGAGCAACTGGCGGGCGGCGTCGGACAGCGTCATCGTCACCTTCTTAGCTGAAAGCTTCTGCTGAAGTTCACGTAGTTTCTTATCGAGAATCATGCCAGCCATCTTCATATCCATATCGTGGAACACCACCGTTCCCGAGAGGCGATTGATAAACTCAGGCTTGAACGTGCGCTTCACCTGCTTCATCATGGCTTCACCTCGCGAGGTGTTCTTCTCGAAACCGATGGTCTGGCCCGCAAACTGGGCTCCAGCATTGCTTGTCATGATGACCACCACGTTGCGGAAATCGGCCTTGCGGCCCTTGTTGTCGGTCAGTCGGGCATAGTCCATCACCTGCAACAGAATGTTGTAGATGTCCTGATGGGCCTTCTCCAGCTCGTCTAAGAGCAATACGCAGTTGGGCGATTTGCGGATGGCGTCGGTGAGCTGTCCTCCGTCTTCGTAGCCCACATAACCGGCGGGCGAACCTATCAGCTTCGCCACAGCATGCTTCTCGGTGTATTCGCTCATGTCGAAGCGCACCAGTTCGATGCCCAATTCTTGTGCCAACACGCGGGCGACCTCCGTCTTGCCGACACCCGTCGGGCCTACGAAGAGCAACGAAGCCAAGGGTTTGTCGTCGTCGCTCAGTCCGGCCTTCGACATCTGAATGGCCTCAACCACCTGGCTTACGGCCTCATCTTGCCCGTAGATGCGGCTCAGAATGCGCTCGCGGAGTGTTTCCAGTTGCTCGTTGTTGTCGTCTTTCAAGGCTGCGGCGTCAATCTTGCAAGTCTTCTCCAGCACCAGTTGAATGTCTTTCGGTGTAATGGGTGATGGGTGGTGGGTGGTGGGTGTTGAGGGTGACAGTTGATGGGCTGCTCCTGCTTCGTCGATTAGGTCGATGGCCTTGTCGGGCAGGAAGCGATCGCTGATCAACTTGGCACTCTGGCGCACAGCATATTCTATCACCTCATCGCTATACGTCACGTTGTGAAACTCTTCGTAGCGTTTTCGCAATCCTTTCAATATGTCGATGGTTTCCTTGATTGAAGGTTCGGCGATGTCGATTTGCTGAAAGCGCCTTACGATGCCCTTGCTCTTCGCGAAGTAGCGATTGTATTCATCGTAAGTAGTGCTGCCGATGAAGCGGATGTCGCCCTGTTCGAGGTAGGGTTTCAGCATGTTTGAGGCATCGTTGGTGCCGTCGTTGCTGCCAGCACCGATCATATTGTGAATCTCGTCGATGTAGATGATGGCCTTTCCTTCTTTCTTCACGCCCTCCATCACTTGCTGGATGCGGCGCTCGAAGTCACCTCTGTAATGCGTACCGGCAAGCATCGTGCCCATGTCCATCAGGTAAACTTTGCACCCTTTCAGGCGTTCGGGAACGTCGCCTCTGATGATTCTGCGCGTCAGTCCGTAGACAAGAGCTGTCTTTCCCACGCCGGCCTCACCTACGTGGAGCGGGTTGTTTTTGTCTTTCCGACACAGCACCTGAATGGTGCGCTCCAGTTCTTTCTCTCGTCCGATGAGAGGATTGCCCTTTTCTGCCACATCGTTGAGGCATGTGACGAGCTGTTGCCATTTCGGTCTGTCTTCTTCAAACGGGTTCGAGTCGCTGATGTCGTTCAGTTCTTCGTCCCATTCGTCTTCCTGTTCATAGGCTTCAATGAGGTTGCTCATGAAGATGCTCTCCTCACCCCCAAGCAGCTCTTTGAGCAGATAGGCAGCCCACGAGTCTTCCAACTGAAGCAGGGCTGCGACCATGTGCGTTACGTCCAGCAATTCCCCATTGCTGCTGAAAACTTGTATGCAAGCCTTTTCTATCAGTTGTTGCATTTGCATAGACAACTCTGGTTCGTAGTTGCCGGCTTCAGCCACTTTGGGCATCTGTGCTATCTGTTCGTCAAGTTCTTTGACGAGCTCTCTTGTCTTGCCGTATAAGACGATGCACTCGTAGAACTTGTTGTCGTTCATCACCATAGCGACGAGCAGGTGTTCGGGAGTGAGAAACTCATTGCGTTGTTTCACACAGTCGTCGTGGGCGTGTCGCAGCACATTCTGGACTCGTTCGGTATTCTTGATTTCCATCGTGTTCTATTCTTCTGGTTCGTAAGTCATCCTCAGGGGAAACCCTTCTTCTCGTGCCAGTTTGGTGGCCTTGTTCACCTTCGAGGCGGCGATGTCGAGCGTATAGATGCCAGCCACAGCCTTACCGCTTTTGTGCACTTGCATCATGAGTGACTCTGCTTCCACCTCATTTTTCTGGAAGACGTTGACGAGTATCCTCACCACAAACTCCATTGTTGTGAAGTCGTCGTTGTAGAGTATCACGCGGTAGTGGCGTGGCTTCTGAAAGTTGGTGCGCTCTCGTTCGCGTATGCTTGACTGTTGTTGTGGCATGTTCTTGTCGTTCGAATAGATGAAAGAAATAGTTGTTATAATGATATAAAAAAAGAGACCGTCGTCGGGTCTCTTCTGTTACGTATGCGGTGCGTACGGGACTCGAACCCGTGACCTCCTGCGTGACAGGCAGGCATTCTAACCAGGCTGAACTAACGCACCAATCTGCTGATTTCCTGTTTAGCGGGTGCAAAGGTATGAATTATTTTTGTATCCACCAAATAAAATGCAGACTTTTTACAAAAAAAGTTGCATCAAAGCCACATCGTGATGCTTTTTTCCGTCGAAAAGCCAGTCGCGAAGGGTAGCCGATGCACGATAGCCTGCCTTTTCGAACAATTGCAACGACGGCAAATTGTCCAGCCCAACGTAGGCATAGAGCTGATGCAGATGGAGCGTCTGCGCCGCATATTGCGAAAGCAGGCGTAGGGTTTCCTGCGCAATTCCCTGTTGGCGATAAGGTTGCATCACCATGATGCCCACCTCTGCGCGCAGATGTTGCGGATTGAAGTCGATCAGATCTGCCATACCCACCGTTGTGCTACCCATGCAAATCATCAGCCGGACTTGCTTGTCAGTATAAATATCTCCTGTGCTGTCGGCGATGAACTGCCGTATCAGAAAGCGCGAATAGGGAACGTTGCTGATGCCGACATCCTTCAGCGTGTCGTCGTTTTCAACCTGATAGAGCAGGTCGAGGTCTTCGGGCTCCATCGCGCGCAAGCGGATGGCGGCAGGTTGATGATTAGGGTTCGGCATCTGCTATATATTAATAAGGTATTAATAGCTTCCGTTCTTCAGTACCTCACGGTCGGTAATCACCAAATTGTCCTTCGGGTGATAGGTTCCGATATAGACATTCTCCATGGGGTTCGACGAAAAGATGTTGAAGATAGCATCATAGCTGTAAGAATTGGTATCATATACAACATAAGTGGTGTTGCCGGGCTGAATCAGTTCCAGATGAGCGAGGTGGCCGTTGGGGAGGCTTTGCTCATCACCTACGATAAACTGTGCCGAAACACCCTTGTTGCGTGCCAGTCGACGGCACTTATTAATGCTGTACTCACGGCCGATGAAGATATATTCAGGGAACTTCACGTGGCGTCGTATCCTTAGTCCCAAAGCATCTCGTATCAGACTGGGCACCATACCGATCAGCTCAAGGGTTGCTTTGCCATAGATGGCAGCCTTGATGGGAATGCTCACGAGAACCGACATGTGGCCATAGTGTTTGCGGAAGAAGATGAACATGGCCTCGTAGAATACGTGAACATAGCGGAAGCTCGACTTATGCGTACTCTCTCCCTTGTAATGCAGGATATGTGTGGGCAGATACCAGTTCTGATAGCCTTTCTTCAACAGGCGATACGACAGGTCGATGTCCTCGCCATACATGAAGAAGTCTTCGTCGAGAAGCCCCGCATCAACAAGGGCTGAACGCCGCAGCATACAGTAGGCTCCACTGATAATCTCTATCTGCACGGGCTTATCCCAAGGCAGGTAGCTCATATAGTAACGTCCGAACTTCTTGCTGTCGGGATAGCGATTGCAGAGTCCCACAAGCTTATAGAGCGAAGTCATCGGTGAAGGCAGCCCCCTGCGACTCTCTTTGGCGTTGCTGCCATTGCGGTTGAGCATCTTCACGCCGACGGCCCCTGCCTCCTGATGGCTGTCCATAAAGTCGAGCGTTTCGCGGATGGCGTGTTCGCCCACGATGGTGTCAGGGTTGAGCAGCAGCACATATTCGCTCTCCGACTGCCGAATGGCGATGTTGTTGGCGCGCGAGAAACCTAAGTTGTGGTTGCTGGCCACAACATTCACTTTCGGGTGGCGTTTCTTGATATACGAAACGCTACCGTCTCGGCTGTGGTTGTCCACCACATACACCTCAGCATCAATGCCCTCAAGCGCATTGCGCAAACTGTGCAAGCACTGATCGATATAGTACTTCACATTATAGTTGACGATGACTACCGTGAGTTTCTTCATTGGGATGTTTCCTCTATGCATCTTTGCTTGGTAGGATAGACGAAGGTCATGGCGATGAGCAAGATGATGGCCATGTAGCCATAGCTTGGCGTCATCGTCATATAATAGAATAAGGTATTGCTGACGATACCGGCACCGAGCATCAGCAGACGCAATATGCCGAATCGCGTCAGCTGTACGGCGGGATTGGCCACGAGCAGCTGTTTAATACCCTTGACGCGGAACATGTAGAGTGCCAGCGGGATGGCAATCAGCGTAGCCAGTTCGCTGACGGTCTGTAGCATAAACTGCCCCTGACCGTCCATCTGAAGGCCTCCAGACAAGAGCACGTGGCTCTCGTAGAGCACCACAAACATCACGGCGATGGCGATGGGTGCCCAGAAGAAGGTCTTCAAGGCCCTGACTACCTTGTTTAATTCGTTATTCATGTCGATTCGTTGTATCCTCGATATTTGTTGTTTCATTTGAAGGGTGTGCGGTTCAGGATTGACCTTCCCAGTGTCACCTCATCCGTGTATTCCAGTTCGTTACCTACAGAGATGCCTCTGGCAATCACACTCAGCCGCACATTCGTATCTGCCAACCGGCGCGAGATATAGAAGTTGGTGGTGTCGCCTTCCATCGTACTACTCAGGGCCAGGATCACCTCTTCAATGCCACCAGCCTTGACGCGCTCCACCAGCGAGTCAATCTGCAGGTCGCCCGGGCCTATGCCATCCATCGGCGAAATGATGCCGCCCAAAACATGATACAGCCCGTGAAACTGTTGTGTGTTTTCTACGGCCATCACGTCCTGGATGTTCTCCACCACACATATCACCAATCCGTCGCGTCGATGGTCGCTACAGATGGGGCACACCTCCTCGTCGCTGATGTTATGACAAACGCGACAATAGCGCACCTCCTGCTTCATGCGACTGACGGCTGAAGCAAATCCCTCCACATCTTCCGTAGGCTGGCGCAACAAGTGGAGCACCAGCCGCAAAGCTGTCTTGCGCCCGATGCCTGGCAGTTTAGCAAACTCTGAGACTGCCCGCTCTAACAGTTGTGAAGGGTACTGTTGTTGCATAACAGGGTGCAAAGGTAGGCATAATATTTTGAATTCTCAAATATTTAGGCTTATTTTTTGTATAAAAGAATGCCGACCGAGGGTTTTCCCATCGGTCGACAATTCAAAAACTTAGCATTTCGGCAGATGCCGATAACCTTTAAGACGACTTATTTCAGTTCAGAAAGGAACTTGATGGTGCGAACCATCTGAGAAGTGTAAGAGTTCTCATTGTCGTACCAAGAAACAACCTGTACCTGATAGGTGTCGTCATCAATCTTGCTGACCATTGTCTGAGTAGCATCGAAGAGCGAACCGAACTTCATGCCGATGATGTCGCTGCTGACAATCTGATCCTCTGTGTAGCCGAACGACTCGTTAGAGGCAGCCTTCATAGCGGCATTAATGCCTTCCTTCGTGATGTCCTTACCCTTGACGACAGCAACGAGAATGGTGGTTGAACCTGTGGGCGTGGGAACACGCTGTGCGCTACCGATGAGCTTGCCGTTGAGTTCAGGAATCACCAGACCGATAGCCTTGGCAGCACCTGTAGAGTTAGGAACGATGTTGCAAGCACCGGCGCGGCTGCGACGGAGGTCACCCTTACGCTGTGGGCCGTCGAGAATCATCTGGTCGCCTGTATAAGCGTGGATGGTAGACATGATACCGCTGCAGATGGGAGCATATTTGTTCAGAGCGTCGGCCATCGGAGCCAGACAGTTGGTGGTGCAGGATGCTGCAGAGATAATGGTGTCTGCGGGAGTCAGGGTCTTGTGGTTAGTGTTGAACACGATGGTGGGCAGGTCGTTTCCTGCGGGAGCAGAGATGACAACCTTCTTGGCACCAGCCTGGATGTGTGCAGAAGCCTTCTCCTTAGATGTGTAGAAACCTGTGCACTCCAACACAACGTCGACGTCGAGTTCACCCCAAGGCAGGTCGGCGGCATTAGGCATAGCATAGATAGTAATCTCCTTACCATCTACGATGATAGAGTTGTCTGTGGCCTCCACTGTGTGCTTTCCTTCACCAAACTTACCGGCGAAACCACCCTGAGCGGTGTCGTACTTCAGCAGGTGAGCAAGCATTTTGGGACTTGTGAGGTCGTTGATGGCGACCACTTCATAACCTTCAGCCTCGAACATCTGACGGAATGCGAGGCGACCGATACGGCCAAAGCCGTTGATTGCTACTTTTGTCATTTTCTTTTGTTTTGATTTTAATGAGTTAAAAATTATCCTAAACTATATACCTATTGTCATGTTTGAGTGTCAAATCCGTGCATTTTGCAAAAAAATGACACCTCATGATGAAATTTTTTCCTTTTCAGGTGCAAAGTTACAATTTTTTTTTTAAATTTGCAACAGTTTTCTGTCTTAATTAAGATTAAAGAACGCAGAATTAAAATAAAAGGAAAGAAAATCTTTGGTTGCGGCCAATAGATTGTAAGATGAAGATAGCAATTCGCATATCAATAACTTAAAACATTTACGACTATGGGATTTATTAAAGAATTCAAAGAGTTTGCCATGAAAGGCAACGTAATGGACATGGCTGTCGGTGTCATCATCGGTGGTGCGTTTGGAAAAATTGTCAGCTCATTGGTAGACGATGTGCTCATGCCGCTGGTTGGTATGATCACGGGTAACGTAGACTTCACCACGCTGGTATGCAAGATCGGCGAGGGCGAGGGCGCTGCCGTGCTGAAGTATGGTACGTTCATCCAGAATGTGGTGGACTTCCTGATTGTGGCCTTCTGTATCTTCCTCATGCTGAAGGGCATCAACAAGCTGAACCGCAAGAAGGAAGAACCCGCTCCAGAGGCTCCTGCAGGACCCACTCAGGAAGAGCTGCTGGCTGAGATTCGCGACCTGCTGAAGAACAAGTAAGCTCTCTTCAGCTAAAGAAGACGCAGAGACACAACGTTTGTCTTGATTCTTTCTCTAAGAGGACTCAACGAAAGCAAATGTTGTGTCTCTGCGCTTTTTTGTGCCATCAGCACTACTCGTACCTCATCGACTTGGCAGGATGGATGCGCGAAATGATGTAGCTGGGGGCTATCAACACGAAAACGCTGATGAGCAAGGTGACGATGTTGATGAGCAGGAAAATGGGGATGTTCACCTCTACGGGGACGGTGCTGACATAGTAAGTGGCGGGATCGAGTTTCACCAGTCCAAGGTAACGCTGCAGCAGAATAAAGCCGATGCCGATGATATTGCCAATCAGCATGCCGCGACCGATGATGAATACCGCAAACCAGAGGAACATATGGCGTACGACAGAGTTGCGGGTGCCCAAGGCCTTCAGCAGACCAATCATGTTGGTGCGTTCCAGAATGATGATGAGCAGGCCGCTGATGGTGGTAAATCCTGCCACACATATCATCAGCGCCAGGATAATCCAGACATTCAGATCGAGCAGGTCGAGCCACGAAAAGATCTGCGGGTAGAGGTTTCGAATGGTCGACGACGAATAGGTTTCGCCATAATGGTCGGTGGTGCGGTTTACCTTTCTCACCAGGATGTCCTCCACATCGTCGGTCTTGTTGAAGTCGTCGAGTATCAGCTCTGCCCCACTCGTCTGGTCGGGTTGCCAGCTATTGAGCTTCACGGCAGAATACAGGTCGGTGAGCACCGTCGTCTTGTCGAACATCGTCAGGTTGGTTTGATAGATACCGGCAATGGTGTATCGGCGCACACGCACATCATTGTTATTGATGAAATAGGCAAACACGCGTTCACCCGCATGAAGTCCCAGCTGATCGGCGATGATTTTAGAGATAACGATCTGCTGCTTGCTACTCTCATCCGAGAACTTGGGCAGATGTCCCTCCACCAGATTCTGATGGATAAACATTGTATCATATTCCTGGGCGATGCCCTTGAAACTGACGCCGAGGAAGTCGCTGTCGGTCTTCAGTATACCCTGTGTCATCGCAAAGCGCTGCACGTGGCGAACGCCTTGCGTCTTGCGCAGCACATTGAGCATACTGTCACCCATTGCGATGGGCACATTCTCGCCACCATGAACAGTCATGAAGTTGCCAACCGTAACGTGATTTCCAAAACCCACCACCTTATCGCGAATAGTATGCTTGAAACCCAGCACCACACTCACGGACACCAACATCACGGCCAGACCGATGGCTACGCCGAGAGTGGCTATCTTCACCGCTGGACGACTCACCCGATGCTGGTCGTCTTGATGATGGTATATCTTTCTGGCTACAAATAATGAAAAATTCATATACCTTATTTATATATAATATAGCATCCCCTACTCCACTGACATCTTAGTTGAAGAAATTCCACGACAGGCCGAAGCGCAGGATATTGCCGTTCATCGGATAGTGAGGCAGGGTGAAACGATTGTTGCCCCCGCCCCCATTCACGTGGCTCATCATGATGAAGAAGCGCGTATGCTTCAGAAACATGTTGGCATAGACATTGATGAAGGGATGGTTGCCCACTTCGATGTTGGCCTCGCCGTTATCCTGAACGGCAAACTGTCCGATATACGGACTGTATTCGGGTGCTTCGTACTTGGTGAAGTAGCGAACGTCGGCACCGAGGTCGATTTTCAACACTTTCGACACCATGAAGCGGAAATAGAGATTCGAGTAGATATTCAGGTCGGGCACGGGCAACACCGTCTTATTGCTGCTCTTCTGATAGGTGACGACGCTCTCCCAGTTGAGCGGACCAACCGTGAAGTCCTGAGCCAGTTGCAAAGTGAGCAGACTCAGATTGTCGGAACACTGCTGGAGCCCGATCAGATTGCCGGTACGCATCTCGCCCGACGTAGTATATTGCGAGGTGAAATAGGTGTAGTTCTTCAGATCGTCGAGAGCCACGCGCAGGCGGGTACGGGTCTTCTCATAGTTCAGCTGGGCCTGCAGTCGTGTGCGTATCTCCTTGCTCAGGTCCGTATGGTCCCACCACAGATGCCGTCCGTGGAAGTGGCGCTGATAGAACGTCGGTTGCAAATGATAGAAATGGCCGCTGGCCGCCATGCGGAGGGTGTCGCCGAAGAGCGCGAAGTTCAGGTCGGCGCCCACGTCGAGTTTCATCTGTCCGGCATCTTCGCCGGCTATCCAGGTTTCAAACGTGGCATTGTAGTGGAGCATTCGGCCTGCCGTCTTCACAAGCTGACCGCCAACGCTGATGGAATGCTCGTTCCATTTGCTGAATTGCGTGGCGGTATCAGGCATCTCGAAATGGCGCAGGTCGTGAGCCACAAAACCTTTCAGTCCTGCTTTTGCCCATTTGTTGAAGCCTTCGAGCAGGCTCACGGCAAAGGTGTTCCGCATATTGAAGTGGCGGAAGTCGTCGTAGATGCTGTCTGCAGCAAAACGCTGCTGGGTCTCATAAGTCTCCTGATAATAGGCAGCCGGAGTCTGATAAGCCTCGTAGATGCGGCGATAGGAGTCCAGCTTCAGCGTGTGGATGAAGCTGGTGACAGGCACGAACTCATCTTTCAGCCACTCCTCTTCAGCAGCACCTTTTTTCTTGTCGGCAGCCAGCAGACTGTCAGCCTGTTCCTTGCCGTTCACCTTGATGCGGTTCTTGCCTGTCTGCGTGGTGTCGGCAGGCTCCACACCAGCTATCTTGGCCTGGTCGGGGCGACCTGCGGCCTGCGATTTCTGCTGCTCTTTCAGCTGCTGGTTGTATTCTTCCTCATCCCACTCGCGGCCTTCTTTCTTGGCCTGCTTCATCGCCTCGAGCTTGGCCTTTCGCGCCTCAGCATCCTTCTGCGCCTCTAAGGCAAACTTCTTGGCTTTGATTTCCTCTTCGGTCATGGGCACTTTGCGGTTGAATCCCAAGCTGTAGCGATGGGTCAAGAACAGATGATGATTGTTGTTGCGGTTCCAATTGTTCGTCAACACCACAGGTATTTCATCGTTGCGGAAGTCATCGTCGTACAATTCCGGATGCGATATATAGTCGTCGGCAGCCACTCCGCCATTCTCCGTCACCTTCTGGTGATTGGTAGAGAGCAGGAGATGAGCCTCGTAGCGGTCGCCCAGATACGATGCCCACATGCTGTAATTGAAGTGCGAAGTGCTCTGATTCTGATAATAGCCTCGCCCATAGAGATAGTCGAACTTGAAACCTGCGCCCAGCTTCTTGCCGGCATTCACGGCGAAGAGGGCTTTCAGGTGGTTCTCGCCCACCTGCTTGTCGCCACATTCGTTGAACGAGATGTTGGTAATGGGCGAATAGGTATTGGTGAAATGAAACTGCCCGGGCGACGTGATGAAATAGTCGTAGGGCTGAGTGAACATAAACTGGTCCGTCAATGGACGGTCGGTGAAGATGCGGTTGATGCGTGGTGCACCCAGATTGCCCGTCGTGTTGTACTCTCCGCGAAGACCGGAAGTGAAAATAGAGTTCATAAACATGTAGGCCACGGTATCCGGAACCACGGGCGTGCGATCGCCGAAGCGCTCGTCTACGGTCCACGTCTTCAAACCTCGTGGTATCTCCTGCGATCCACCTTTGAGCGAGTCGCTCCTGGCACCACGTTGCGTCATCGTGCCGTCGCTTTGAATTTCATTGAACTCCTGAGCATGCACACCCATCAGGCCTATGGCCATCAGGAAGCATACGAAGGCTACTCTCTTTTTCATTTCAGCAGTCGCAATACACATTCCACAAACTTCAAGACCATCGCACCGACGATCACGACGATGGCCACCGAGCGGTCGGCATAGAAATACATCACCATTCCCACGATGGCTCCTATCATAAATATCACGTTCAACCATTGCCGCAACACGCGAAAACGGTCGGCACGCTCTTCACTATTTCTGCTTCGTATTAACACAATCTTCGAGAATTATCAATTTAACAATGCCTGGCGGATGCCTTCTTTCAGCTCGTTCATGCGGTCGACGGTCTTCCTGCGGAACTTGGCCGTACCCTTGTAGAGCTTGTTCTGCTTGCTCACGGCAGCCTTGTCGCTGATCCATTCTTCTGCCTTGAGGGGCTTGGCGCCGGGGGTGCGCTCTTCCTCGTAGCGGAACGACATGCGGTCTACGAGTACATCTGCCCGTCCGTCCTGGCACGTCACCACCACACGATAGTAAATCTTGGTGCGGTCGAGCGACAACAGGGAGGTTCTGAACGTCATCCACTCTCGAATGGAAGCCACAACGATGTGCTCCTGCTTATTGACCAGCGACACGCCGCTGCCTTCCAGCTGTTCTTCGCCCTGCGACAGAGCGTCGAAATAGTTGAACACGCGGTCGTAAACCTCCTGCGCACTCTTGCCGGGAGCAGCCACCTGGTAGGTCCATACCACCCGCCCATCCACTTCGGGCACAGCACCCCGCAGGTAGGGAGCATCCGGGTTCTCTTTCTCGGGCTTCACCTCCACCTTCTTCTCGGGTGTAGTCTGCACTTGAGCATTGGGAACTTCCCAGACATTCTGTGCCGCCACTCCCATCGGAAGCAGCATCGTGGCAGCTATGAAAAGTTTCTTCATCATGGCTTTCAGCGTTTTAATCCTGCAAAATTAACCATTTTCGGCCACACCTCCAAACGTTTTTTATTTTTTCTAAGTTTATTTACCTAAATTATTACTGCAAATTATTACTGCATGAACTACTGAAATGATTATTCAAGTTTCGCAAGTTAAAAATTAGTTGAGATAAGGCCGCAAAAAAGAGC